>Ga0080064_1001222_pt1 | contig 54749 bp, 46 predicted proteins | sample Subgrocontami54m_FD_69260 | JGI IMG/M metagenome (GOLD analysis project Ga0080064, IMG submission 69260) | Subsurface groundwater microbial communities from S. Glens Falls, New York, USA - GMW46 contaminated, 5.4 m (SPADES assembly) (version 2) ...
CCAGAAGTAAGAGCCGCGCACGAAGTAAGCGGCCCACTCGCAGCCGCTTACTTCGTGCGCGGCTCTTGTGATCCATCATTCGACGTGTGACATAGCACTAGGTTGATCCGTGTTGAACCGTGGCTCAGGAATTCTTCGCGGCCTGCGCAGATTCTGCGGGATAGTAACACAGCGCGTTGCCAGCGTGTTTCATCGGCCGGCGTGATTCGCCGAATCAAAAGCTTTGGCGCTCGAAGCGCGTCCAGGGGAATCAAACACTCGCCCTGGCTTTGGCCGTTGGGATCGATTATTTCTGCTCGAATCTGCAGGTGACCGTGCAGATGGGCGGCTTTGGCTCGTCGAACCCCTTCCATGACCCGATAGCAAGTGCCTGCCACATGGCTAAATCGCTTCATGGGAGGGCCAAACGCGTTAAGCACGAATCACTGGCGCTGCATTGTAACCTGTACGCCGCAGCTTTCCAACATCTAAACCGGACCGGCGCGATTTCCTTGCGTTCCATGTTCGCGCATTGGGCGCGCGTGGGCCGGCACCATGACCGGTAGGGAGTCAAGCGCTACCAGTCCGCTGGACCTGCTGAATGACTTGCAGCCGGAGGACTTGCATGCAGCGGTAGCGGCGAGTCGGGGGATCAGTGGGCAGTGGGCAGTGGGCAGGAGCAGTCGGGAGTGGGCAGGGGGCAGAACTGGATTGCATTGGCCTACGCGGCGAGGCATCCACGAAACGGGGTTGGTGGGCGAGCGGCAAGGTTGCCAAAAGGTGGCCGCCTTGGCTTTTCAAGGTTGCCAAAAGTTGGCAACGTTGCCAGGGTCTGTGTGTAGTAAACGTGGCATTGTGGTATAGTCGCGAAATTGGCAGCCATAACCGTTTAGCAAGTAAGCAGTTACGCTACGGACGCGACAATGCACGAGGGGGCCAAATGGCCCAGTCGATTGCATTGTCGCTGGGCACCCTCAACCGCGCGTTTTTGAACCATGCCCGACAGGGCCACAATCCCACGACACTCCACACACACATGTTTGTTACCCGGTTTTGAACCATGCCGTATCCGGCATGGTTCAAATTGTGCCCAAAACAGGTAACAAGAGCGCTGGTGCCGTGGCTGTCAGGAAATGAAAAAACGAAATCCATAACGAATTGCAGATTCACGACTTAACGCAGCGATTTCGTTTCCGCGAACCTGGAACCACCGTTTGAACCATTCCGCTCAATTGGCATGCGAATACTGCGAGATCCCACTCGACCACCTCCAAACGTGCCCCGGTTCTGGTTCGAGCATCGCCGCCTCGTCACCGGCCGACGCCTCCTTGCTCGCCTCAATTCGTAAGTTCGGCGTCCTTTGCCCGCTCGCAGTCGCTCCAGAGAAGGACGGCCACGACGTCATCCTGAACGGTAACCGCCGGTGGCGGTGTGCGAGGCAACTTGACCTCCCAACGATCCCGTGCATGGTCGCTACCGCCGCTGACGATCGCGGGTACGCCGCCCACCGGTTCATGCTGAACACCATGGTCAAGCCCTGGACGCAGGCCGAGCGGAAGAAAGCGCTAAAGCGACTTGGGTTGACACCCACCGAAGCGACTGTCGGGGCGAGGCTGCCGTCTGTCGAGTTATCGGCATACGTCTGGAGTCGGATACAAGTCCGCTAACAAATCGGGTGATTTCGCGGTGGGTTCTGCCGTTTTCGGCTGTACGAAAGGGTGAGCTTGTTCTTGTCCCGGCGATCACCTGGGCCAAGCAAAATAGCCGTAAAAAACGAGGTTGGCCATGGATTTCGTGATTCTCCTTCTTGTCGTCTTGGTGCCGATATGCTGCTTGGTCTGGTTCTGCCGCTGGGCCAGGCGTACGGGTTTCTTCTCTCGGCTCAGGATCGCGGCCAAGAAAACCGCAATAACGCTGGTGGTCGGCGCTTGTGCCCTTTGGGGACTGGCGACTGTAAATGCCGAGGCAGCGTCGGTCACGAAAATGGTGACGGCACAACCAACGGACGCGGCAATCGGCGCCGGGGTCATTGGGGTGGCCCTGCTCATTGGTTTTTTCCGCAAAGCCCCTCCAACTTGGTCCACTGAGCCGGATTCTTCCGTTGATTCGGACCCACCTCAAGCATCGGCTTCCTCGGTCGCCACGCCTGCTGAAAAGGGCGCTGTTTCCTATCCCCGCTTCTGTCCTCGCTGTCGGGGCGCAGGTCAGGAGACGGTGCAGTGTGCTTCGTGCTCCGGGTGCGGCGAGTCGAAGTGCTATTACTCCGTGAAGGGACGCATTCTTGGAATGGTGCCGTGGAGGCTTGATTGCAGAGGCGGAAGATTATTCGGCAATCATGAAGGTCACGGCGAGGTCAGTTCGGGCTGTAACGGCCGTGGATTCATTCGTTGCAGTTGCTGCGGCGGAAGAGGACAAACGCAGGCATCATGCAGCAAGTGCAAGGGTAAAGGAGAACTGTAAGCTCAAGGATCTGGGGAGGTGATTACGATGAGCTACTCACTCAAAGACGACCCCTATGCACCGTGGGTCATTGTGCTGGGGCTCTTCCTCTTTCCACCGGCAAGCTTCCTGATCCCGATCACGTACGATGGCTGGCGGTTGTTCGTATGGGCCTGCCGGCGAATGTGTGGAATGGCGGCCGACGCCCAGCGCCGCATCGAAGATCGAGCTGAACGCCGGCGACGCTCCGAAGAGGCCGAACGTAGGCGCAGCGCAGCAATCGAAGAGCAGAAACGGACGCAGGCGACCGCAAGGCAAAAGCAGACGGAACGGCGGCGGAGTGACGATGTCCGGGCCGCTTGCGAACTTCTGTTTCATCGCCACGCACCGATTCTGAGCAGCCGCTTTGCAAAGGCATCCTTCGATGACTTCGTGCAGAAATACGCCGACGCTCGCGACACACGAAGTTACGTGGACATCGGTGTTGATCGCGTTCTAAAATGAGGCCACGCGCGCGCTGAAAAACGAGCCACTTCACGATGCCACGGTAACAGAGAAGAGGAACCCGTAGTTCGAGTTACGTGAATTTCCACCGAGCGAAGTGGCCCGCGCAAAAGCGCCAAAGTGGCCTCATTTGAAAACGCTGCTGACACGCGTCTCCCCGTTTCAGGATTCTGGCCATGGCTTTCTCCCCTTCAATCGTAGAGCCGATGACCCGCCGCGCCAGTGCCACGCGACCGCACCGCTGCGCGCAAAATGCGCGCAAAACCACGGGGAGACGGGTCAACAAAAATAGGGCCGATGCCCCATGTCGTTGACGTTCAATTGGTTGCGGTTGGAGGAGTCGCCGTAAGTGAAGCTGGGGTACTAGGATTCGAACCTAGACAAACTGATCCAGAGTCAGTTGTGCTACCGTTACACTATACCCCAAGAGCGAACTCATTTTAGCGACGCAGTCCGCGGCGAACAAGATGAAGGAGATTTGGGCCGGCAGCATGGTTCGCGGCGTGGCGGCGAGAGCGGACGCATCAAAACAAACGTGGGAGGGATGCGATCCCTCCCACGTTCGGCGAGTCACGGGTGTGCCAATCGGTTTAGAACAGCTGTTCGATCGGACGGCCGTTGCCGCCGGCGATGGCGAACGGGCGGCCGATGGCGTCGCGCACCTGCGTGGCAGGGTCGATGCCGAGGCCGCGATAAACGGTCGCGAAGACGTCGCCGACGCGGACTGGATTGTCGCGGACTTCCATGCCGTCGGCGTTCGTCGAGCCGTAGGCCTGACCGCCCTTGATCGCGCCGCCGCCGACGACCACCGACCAGCAACGCGCCCAGTGATCGCGGCCGTTGTTCTGGTTGATGCGTGGGGTACGGCCGAACTCGCCCATCCACACGAGGACGGTGTTGCGCCACAGGCCGCGATCGCTCAGGTCCTTGACCAGCGTGCCCATCGCGCGATCCAGGTTGGGCTGGAGCGTGGTGCGATGAGCGTTGAAGGTCTGGTTGTGCGTGTCCCAGCCGCCGAGGCTGATTTCAACCGCGGAGACGCCGGCTTCCACCAGCCGGCGAGCCACAACGGCCGAGCGGCCGAAGTTGTTGGCGCCCGTACCGGCGGCGCCGTACTCGGTCATCAAATTCGGGCTTTCGCTGGTGAGGTTGAAGACCTGGCCTTCGGACGAAGCGACCAGGCTGAACGCACGCTGGTAAACGTCGTTGTGGGCCTTCGACGCATCGGCGAAGCGATTGCGATTCGATTCGCTCAGGTGCGGCACGCGGCCCATGAGGAACGCATCTTCTTCGAGGTTCCACAGGCGGCGGCGACGCTGGATGCGCGCGGTCAATTCATCCGGCGATCCGGGAACGCCTTGCGGACGAATGTTCTGCGGCGGGCTGCCGGGATTTTGAATCGTGAACGGGGAATGCACCATGCCGAGGAAGCCGGGGCCCGTCGAACCGCCGCCGCCGACGGTGATGTAGTTGGGCAGCGAGATGTCGCGATAGCCGGCCAGCTTCGGAATCTGCTGGGCGGCGACGGCGCCGATGGCCGGGAACTGGATCGCCGGATTGGGCGTGTAAGAGCTATGCATCAGCTGCGTGCCGCGCGCGTGGTCGCCTTCGCTGGTGGTCAGCGAGCGGATGATGGCGAGCTTGTCCATCTGACGAGCGGTGACGGGCATGTGCTCGGAGATCCGGACGCCGCTGGCCGCGGTCGCGATGGGGCGGAATTCGCCGCCGGTGGCGGCGCCGGGCTTGAGGTCCCAGATGTCGATGGTAGCGGGGCCGCCGCCCATCCACATGATGATGACGCTCTTGTTCTGCCGTCGCAGTTCCTGGGCGTTGGCTTGGATGTTGCGGATGAATTCCAGTCCCGGAATGGCCAGAGCCGCAGTCCCCGCCACGTGTGTCAAAAAGTGCCGCCGATTCATGGGTTTACCTTTCCTAGGACAAGTTCCCGCCTAGACCCGCTGGCCCAGAAACAAAATTCGTTCTACCGCTCAAGGCGTGATTGGCAAGAGTCCACCCCAACTCTATTTGGATCATGCATTGAACTTTCGACGCCAAGCCGCCGGTGATGGTTCCAAAAAAACACCGCCGCCTAGCTCTTTTCCATTGGTGAAAGTGTACAAATGTTCAAATCAACAATGGATACACGCTCCGCTTGCCATATTTAACACTTATAGCCAATGGAGGTTCTGTTCGCAACGAAATAAAGAAAAAACACGGTCCAAACCTCAAGCTCCTTTGGGCTTGCGGTGCCGAATCCGCGCCGGATCGAGCCCCATCTTGCGGACGAGTTTGCAGGCACGCAACAAAAACGGGCGCGGACCGAAGTTCCCACCCGTGACGTGGAAACGTAGAATTTCCCCTTTCGTCAATCGCGCCAAAGGAGCGGCGCTATCGGAATGAATGGCCGCCGCGTTTCGGGTTGGCCGGGCCACAACTCGATCACGGCGAATTCACTGTTGAGGCGTACGTCGGCCGGCTTGAATGCGTCCCCACGGATTCCCAGGTGGGGGGCCAATTCAAGGGCCCGCTCGAATCGGTTGGGCGTGCCGGCGTAGGCGATCAGGGTCATCAGGCTGCCGTGCAAGCGGAAAGTCAGCCATTGCTGCTCGATCATCAGGTGAACCCATTCCGCTTCGATCGAGGCTCTCTCGGAATCGATCCTGGCCTTCACGGCTTTCCAGACTTGTCTCGGAATCGCCGCCGCCGCCAGGGCGACGCGTTTACCCTTGCTTTCCAGCCAAACTTTATGGCCCAGTTGGAGATGCTTGCGATCCACCACCTGAAGGTGCATCCTGGGGTCCTCCCGCGAGTACCATCCCCAATGGTAACCCGGCGGCGCATTTCGCAAAATCACGGGCATCGTGGGTGCCGCTTTCCCGGTAACGGTTCGTTGCGCGCGCGCTTGTTTTGCCACGGTCATAATCGATTCCTTAGGGCGCCGATGGTCGGAAACCGGCAAAACCCAGCAGCGTGGGGCGGAAAATGATCGTACTTGAAAACGGGCTTGCGTTCAAGACCCCAAAAGAAACGGAGGGACGGACGCGCCTACGCGGTCCGCGCGCCGGCGCGGCGGCGGCACGGGGCGGCAGGCGGCGCGGGAACCGGTCGGCGCCCCAGCTCCACGGCGGCAAACGTGGTCTTGCAGAAGTCGATGTCAGCCGCAGCGTCGCGGCACACCAACATCGGCATCACAACGGAGGAACTGTCGGGGATCGGTTTCACGTTGTTCATGATGGTGAGTCCTTCGGAGTCCTAGAACGCATCCGCCAGGAATGGAATTGGAGCAACAAAGGGGATATTGCAGGTATCCAAGCTCTACAATGTCCCCTTTTTTCTTTCCCTTCCTATTCATCGTGCGCTTTTTCGTGCAGTTGTTTCATCGCAAAGTGTGTAGCGATTGATTGCATTGCGTCAAGTCCCTTGCAAGTTAACCGGCACGTACTGATGCCAATTTGTACCGGCATCCGTTCGGCGTTTGGGAGCCGTTGAGCAAAATCCTGCAAATCAGCCTCACGGCGTTCTTTATCCACGTTGTCCGGGAACAGGTGAACCACAAACATGAACGATTGCAGATGGACGGCCCGCGTGACGCGAAAATAACCAAAACGTGTTCGGTATTTCAGATGACCGACACGATTTAGACGTGGTTCGTAGTTGGTCGCGCCGAGACCTTGTGAGCGCGCCCAGAATTGCTCTTGATCGGAAAGCGCTGTTGGCACGGCAAGTTGCACATGTACGACGACATGATCTGGGTGGTTTGCGCCTGATAGGACATATTCACGGCATTTCTTGAGGTGCTTCACGTCGCTTTTATGAATGCGTGCCGAATTGAAGCACAATTTGAGCAACCAACGAGCAAGCAGATGGTAGTCATAGTCAAAGGCGATCTGTTTGTCGGCCTCGACGATATGATGGAAGTACTGATCCCAGAGGTGACAAATGTAGCCGTCAAGTGATGAAAGCGATCCATTGTTGCATTCAGCGCAGACATCCTTGACCTGCGGTTCACCGTCAATCGTCTTGTTGATTCTGTCGAGGTAGAAGGTGTTTTTTTGGCCGAACAGGTTTTCGTTCGCGGCGTTTATGCGCTGATGGAGCGCAGCGGGCCAAAGGTGCTCTTTGGTCAGCTTGGGAAAGTCGCGGTCACAAAATGCGCATTTGGCCATCGTGATTTAGTTGCATAATGCCGGTACTGAACTACATGCGTTAGCGCGTCGGCTCCCAGACCGGTCGGGGTTCCGGCGGCCGCGGCGTCCCGGATTGCGCTAATCCGCCGCTCGCAACTCCGCCTGAAACTTCGCGAGCCGGCCTTTCAAGTGCAAGATCTCGACCGCAAGTAGGTGTTGCTCAATTACGGCCGTCGTAGCCTCAAACCCATCGACTTCTTCTTGGGGCAGCTTGAACAACTCTTCCGATTCATCCGACTCGAAATGGAAGTGGCGGAAGTGGCGGTGAAGAGCCATTTCCAGCAGAGGGAGAGAAACGGGCGTGCGGTAGATCGTGTGGCGCTCGATTTGAGGGTCTACCTCCTGTCGAAGCTCGCCGATCCGCCTGTGTACGTCGTCGCTGCGGCCGATTTTGTATGCGCCGAGAGAAGGACACCACATCAGGTAAACGCAACCTCGCTCGCGCCGGGGACGCGCTACAGCTGGGGTCCTCAGGCAGTGGCGCAGGAGCCTTATCTCCTCTTTCACCAACTCAACCCTCCGCTGTGGCCACTCGTGCTGGGCATCCTCGCATCGCCGTTCGTGGTCCTTGCGAATTCGTTCGCAGAGTTCATCGAGTCTCTTGTTCTCGGCACCGCTGAACCGAACCGGGTAACACGGGGGCAGAATTGCCGGGAAGATGTCCCATTCATCAGGCATTGCTCATCCCTCCATCACCGTCATGCCGGTCCCCCTCCCCGATCGGCTGCCTGCAAAGGCATCATACCTCGGAAAGCTGTGACGCCGGCCCCGTCTGCGGCAACGGCTGCTTCGGCAGGTCTGACTGTCGCGCGACCAGTTCGCCTCGGTGATGGTAGAGGACGGCCAAGAATTGGTCATCGTCGATGTCCCAGAGCGTTCGCCCGGTCTGGTCCTCGCCCAAAAACCCAAGGTGGGCGAGGAGTTGGCCGAGTCGTACATCGGGGGACAACTCGCATAACTCGGCCAGCACGGCCAAGGCCTCACGCTGTGTTGCGGGAATCATGGCAACAGGTCTCCAATCTTGGGGTCCGGCCCGAATGCCCGGCGCAGCCGGCCGATCAGGGATCCGCAGATTACGCCGATTTCGCAGATTGGAAGAATGCAATGGCAAGTCACCTTTCTTGCACGAGGTGACCTTGACCGTTCTCTCCATCTGCGAAATCTGTGAAATCTGCGGATCGATCGTTCTTGGTTGCTGCTCGGCCGCACTGGGAATGAACCGGGGCTCAGACAGGACGGCGGAAACCTGTGCGAATGATCGCCCCCGACCGGGGCGTGGCATCATCCTCACGTCGGCGCCGAATCGCGGTAGACCTGACACGTCGTCTCCGGAAGGTCCTGCCGGTAGTGGTACGCCGCACGCTTGACGAGCGTTTCGTCGGACTGGTTGGGCGCGATGTCGATCTCGCGCCGCACCGCCGGCAGCGCTTGGTCCGACGAACAACCGACCATCCCCGCCATTTTTCGCGCGAGCCGTTCTTCACGCGAATTTGTGTGAATCTTCGGCTTTGCTTGCCGCGGCAGCAGATACCAGGCAACCGTTGCGAGGGCAGCCGCGGGAATGATCCAGAACAGCCAAGGATTGGGATCGGGCATGGCGACCTCCAGGCCGACCGAGGGCGGGGGAATCGGGAAGAACCTCGATACTACCCTGAACCAGCCCGCGTAGCAAGCGCCGGCTTTGCTTGGCGCTTGCCAGCGACCGTTTCGTTCGGAGAGGGCCGGATTCTCCCAAAAGGGCTGGTGGAAAGCGGATTCCTCAACTCGTGTGCAGTTAATTAGTTGCGTTCAAGAGGCCAAATCGCAGTCAGAATTCATTCGGCGTTGTGGGTGTGTACCGAATGCAAATGAATGAATTCATGTCGGTCACGACGCAGCCCCCGTGCAGCGTCCAACACCATTGCGGCAGCCGCGGCGGTCCGCTCGGCACGACCACGGCAGGGACGGATCCGGAAGTTCGCCGCAACGCCTCGGCCGCGATCGTCTCTTGCAGCGCCAAGATGCCGCCCATATTCAAAATGATAATGGATGGAAAACGACCGACGCAATTCAGTTAGCCGGCGAGCAAGTGCGCCGGCTAACTGAACGAGCACCTAACCCGCGTTTCTCAGCAATAATGGTGAGCTGCGCGGTGTTGGAGGGCGGGTTTTCCAACCCGCCTTGGCCAGACGGGTTAGAAAACCCGTCCTCCCGTGGTGAAAAATGCGGGCTAACGATGCACTTCATGAACGTCAACAACCTGGACGAAACTGAAGCGTTCGGCCGACGGCTGGGGGCGGCGCTGTTTGCAGGGGCGGTCGTAGCGCTGGTGGGGCCGCTGGGGGCGGGCAAGACGCATTTGGTGCGCGCGATTGCCGAGGGATTGGCCATCGCCAATCCGGACATCGTCAGCAGCCCGACGTTCGTGCTCATCCAGGAATACGCGGCGCGGTTGCCGATCTACCACTTCGATGCGTATCGCCTGGCCCGCGCCGCCGACTTCGCGGAGTTGGGCGTCCACGAGTATTTCCAGGGCGACGGCGTGTGCCTCGTCGAATGGGCCGACAAGGTGCGCGAGGTGCTGCCGGCGGAGTATTTGGAGATTCGCATCGCTATCACCGGCGAGGAGTCGCGGCGTATTGAATTGATTGCCCACGGCGATCGTTACAAAGCTCTCATCGACACATTCCTGAAAAAGTCTTAACTTCCGGCCTCGCGCAAACCGATATTTCCTTCAAACTACGCCTTCTCGCCACCAACCCATAGCTTCCCCAAATTCCGCCGGCGTGGTTTCATTCACGGATGATCCGGCATGGTCCCTTCGCCAAAGGGTCAGGAAAACTCTCCTCGCCCCAAGCCGTGGTGGCGCGAGCCGGAAGTTCTCGGACTGATTCTGCTCGTCATCGGCGTCTATTTCCTGCGGGCGAGCGACGCCCCGTTGCGCGGCGAGGAAACGCGCTGGGCGCTGGTCGCCCAAGAAATGGTGCATTCGGGCGATTGGATTGTTCCCCGCCAACAGGATGAGCCGTTCCTCAACCGCCCACCCCTGCACTGCTGGCTGATCGCGGCGACGGGGCTCATGCGTGGGCACTGGGACACGTTGACGTTTCGGCTGCCGTCGCTGTTCGCCACGTTACTTTCGAGCTTGGTAGTTTACGGCTATGGGCGCGTCTTTCTGACACGCCTGGGCGCGTTCGCGGCAGCGGCGGCTCTGGTCACCATGGCGGAATTGCTGCAAACGTGCCGGCTTGCGGAGACCGATGCGCTTTTCATACCGCTGGTCGCCGCATCGCTGCTGGTCTGGCACTGGGGCTACCTGCGAAACTGGCCGGCGCCGTGGATGTGGATCTCGGGGTACAGCTTCATGGCCCTCGCCGCGCTGACCAAAGGGCCGCAAGCGCCGCTCTACTTCGCCGGATCGATCGGCGCCTATCTCCTCGTGATGGGCGAATGGCGCCGGCTGTTCAGCGTCGCGCATTTGCTGGGGATTCTCATGTCGGCGTTCATCATCGGCGCGTGGTTTGTTCCCCTGGCGATCCACCAGGGCTGGGCCGAAGCGTGCTTCATCTGGACGGGCCAAACCGCGCTGCGCATGCAGAGTTGGACGTTCGCCGAAGTCGGCCAACACATGGCACAGTTCCCGCTGGAGGTGCTCGGCTGCACGATGCCGTGGTCGCTATTGCTCGTTGCCTATCTGAGCCGGTCGTTCCGCGCTGCGCTGGGGAACGCACGACCCGCCGTGGTATTCCTGGGCGTGTGCCTGGCCGTTTCCTTCCCGACCTGCTGGATTCCGCCGGGCGCCCGCTCGCGCTATCTGGCGCCGATGTACCCGTGCCTGGCGTTGCTCGTCGGCCTGGTGATCCAGCGTTGCGCGGCGGGCGCGCTGCCGGCCCGGTTGCAGATCGCGTGGAAATGGGGCGTTGATCTTTTGACTTCGGTGATGATGCTCGGCGCGTTGATTTTGGCCGGCGTCTCGCTCGTGGGACTCGGACCGACCCAATCGCCCTGGGCTGAGCCGCCGCTGCTCGCATCGTTGTACGCCGGCGCGGCGTTGGTCCTCGCGTGCTTGACCTTCCGTACCCGGCGAGGGGGCGATGAGGCACGGCTGCGCTGGGGAGTGATCGCCGTCGCTTGCTTCATGGGGCTGGTCGTCAGCAATGTCGTCACGGATTTTCATGTCCGCACCAGCCCGGACACCGCTGCCGATGTCGCCCATGTTCAGGAACAATTGCCCGGCGGCGTCCCCTTGGTGAGCTTCGAACAGATTCATCATCGATTCGCTTTCTACTACGGAAAGTCGATTGGGCAGACGGCCTGGCCGAAGTCCGAGCGTGATTTGGACGAAAACCTGACCTACTTCTGCTTTGACGCCCCACCGGCGGTGCGCGAGGCGATCCCGTTCGCGTGGGAAGAAGTGGCGGTCATATCCATGGACCGCAAACGCCGGGCGGACCCAAAGGAAGTCGTGGTCATCGGCCGGCGGGTACGAGAGCCCGAAGCGCAAGCGAGGGATTCTGACGGCCCTCGCTTGCGCGTCGGGCTCACCTCGCGTTGATCATTTCCGGAAAAACGTCTGTCGCGTCCGATCCGCCTGCACGCGCACCATCGTGTTGCCGTCCTTGGCGAGGCGATCGACCTGCTCGTAGACAAGCTGCAAGTCAGCCGAGACTGACGGAGCGGCGGCGCCATCCTGTTTCTTGTGCCATTCGGCGACCGCGGCGAGAGCGCTGTAAACCGTGCGCTGGGCGTCTTCCTCTTGCGGCATGATTTGGCCGTTCTTGAGCATCACAAAGTTCCGCTGTTGCCGCTGCTCGTCGAGCATCTCCCGGATCAGCGGCCAGGGAGTGCTTGGGCTGCCGCGGCGTGCGAGAGCAGCGGCGGCGTTATAGCGAATCTCCCAGCCCGGAGCGCTGGGCAATTGTTCGCCGAGCCGAACCACGAGCGGCCAACCGAGCGCTGCGGGAAACGGCGCGATGGTGACGCATGCCGGCACCAGGAGCGGTTGGCGGTGCGGCGTGCTCTTGTCGGGCGTTTCGGCGCCGCGCAGCACGATCAGCAGCACGACGACGACCAGGGCCGTCATGCCGCCGAGCAGCAGCAGGCCGCGCTGCACCAGACCCGAATCTTGTTGCTGCGTTTGGGTCATCCTCGTGTTTTCTCGTGGGGCAGACATTCCTGTCTGCCGTTGTCGGCAGACAGGAATGTCTGCCCCACGTCAGTCCTTTTCCTCGATGCGGATCAGGGTGCCGAAGCCGTCGTCGCGCGCCAGGCTCAAGAGGGTCGGCTCCGCGAGTTCGCCGTCCCAGAAATTGAAGGCATAGGCCAGTTGCAGGCGCAAAAAGCGATCCTGCGTCTTGGCGCATTGAGCGAAGGCGCGATCGACGTACACCAATCCCGGCGCGTCCTTCGCCACAGCGCTCTTGTCAAGATGGTAAAGAGCGTTTAGCGCCCAGCTTTTGCGCTGCGAGTTCGTGCCGCTTATTTCTTGTTTCAAATCGCCCTGGATCTTCGCTTGCTGATCGCTGGTCAATTCCTTGGCAAGAACCTGTAACTGCGCTCCGAGGTTGGACAGGGCCCAGATCGCTCGGCGGCGGCGCATGGTGTTGCCTTTGACATCCGCAGCGCTTTCGCGATTGATGATCTCGCACAGCAGCGGCACGCCCACCGGCGCGTAGAAATCGCCCAGTGCCGATGTTAGATATTCCACAAAATCACGCTGCGGCGCCAACTTCCGCCACGCTTTGTCCTGCTCGGCCTGCGGCAGCGGGGCAATCTTCGTCGCCAACGCCTTTTCCTGGTCGTCAAGTTCGTCGATTGCCTTGCGCAGACGCTCGGCCAATGCGAGGGCAAAGCTCACGTCGGCTTTGAGGAGTTTGCTTTCGGGCCGCTTGATGTGCTGGGCCAGGTCGCTGGCGCCGCGCCAGCGGATATCCGCGTTGTCGCTGTCCAGCTTGCTCAGAAAGGTCTGCGGTGTGTTGCCGCCGATGAACAGATAGTTGATGCCGAGGATAATCAGCACCGCCACCAGCACGATCATGCCGGGAACCAGGAAAAGCTGCGCGATGAAGCGTCCGGACGGAGGCGTCACCGGCGGCAAGCCGGGCGGCGCTGGACTGTCGGTCCGTTGATCGCTTTGGGTCATGACACGCAGTTCTCGGCGCCGTGCTTGCGTTGAGCGCAACCAGGATCGCCAGCAATCGCAAAGGCGCAAGCGACGGATGGCGCTAACCTTCCCCAGCATTTTTAGTAAATCAATCGATGGCAACCAGTGAACATCACGAGCCCGCGTGTGCCATGACCCTGACGCTGGAACAATACGCTGCCTTTCTCGACACACGCGCTGTGTCCTGGCCCGCGCCGCCGACCGTGCAGACGCCCAAAGCCAAAGCCCACCTCGTCGCCTTGCCGGAGATTCGCCTGGTAACCTGGAACATCTACGGCACGCTCTTGTCAATTGTTTCCGGCAACCTGTTTTTCCAGCACCCGCAGAAGTTCATCATGGACCTGGCCCTCGACAAGACCGTTGGCGAATTCAAGATGTGGGGGTCGATGACGCGCAAGCCCGGCCAACCGTCCGAGTACATGGCCGAGATCTACAAGCGCGTGCTGGACGAGCAGCTCCTGGCCCCATCGCCGGGCGAGAAACATCCGGAGATTCTCGCCGAACGGGTATGGGAAGGCATCCTCAAGAAGCTGTTCCAAAAGGAATACAAGTTCGACGCCGGCTTTTACGGCTCGCTCAATGAATATGCCAAGAAGGTGGCCTTCTTCTTTCACGCCAGCTTGCAAGGAACGGCGGCCTACGAAGGCGCCGCCCGCGCCCTGGAGCACATCCAATCGTGCGGAATCCCGCAAGGGCTGATCGCCGACTCCCAGTGCTTCACCCTCGTGCAGCTTCAGCGCGGCCTGGCGGCACAGTCCGCCGTGCGTGTCGACGATGTCATCGACAAGAATTTGCGGGCCCTGTCCTGCGAGGTGGGCGGCCGCAAGCCGTCCGACCGGTTGTTCAAGCACCTGTTGCAAGCTGCGGCCCAGCAAGGGATTTTGCCGGCGCAGGTCTTGCACATCGGCTCGCGGATCGTAGAAGATATTGCACCGGCGCGCCGCTGCGGCATGCGGACTGCGCTTTTTGCCGGCGACGCCGAATCGCTGTCGGCAACCACCAAGCAGCTCAAAGCCCCCACGACCCGGCCCGATGTGTTGCTGACCGATTTGGCGCAGGTGACCGAGTTGATCGCTCCGCCATGAACCGCCGCTTCACGGTAGAACGGGTTTCCTAACCCGTCCGGCTACGACGGGTTAGGAAACCCGTCCTACGACGCGGCTTGGCGTCGGAAGAGCCACTCGATGTCGCTAAGCCGCAAGCGGCAATTCCAGGTAGGCGCATGCCACCCAAAGCTCATTTCGATCTGGCGACTCTCCAACCGGGACGAGTCCTTGCCGACAAGGAGGCGATTCGCAAGGTCTTGCCGCAGCGTTTGGAAATGGAACAGCTCGACGCCATCCTCCATCTCGATCCCGCGGCGGCCTTGGTCGTCGGGCACAAAGACGTTCGCGCCGATGAATTCTGGGTGCGCGGCCACATGCCAGGCTATCCGCTGTTGCCGGGCGTGCTGATGTGCGAGGCGGCCGCCCAACTGGTCAGCTACTTCGTCATCAAACAGCATTTGATGGCCGGCGATTTCCTGGGCTTCGGCGGCATGGAGAATGTGCGCTTCCGCAGTCCGGTCCGTCCGGGCGACCGGCTGGTGCTCATCGGCAAAGCCATCAAAGTCAATCGTCGGCAGACCACGTTCAACGTGCAAGGCTTCGTCGGCGACACCATGGTCTTCGAAGGCGACATCATCGGCGTCCCCTTGCAACGCAGCAAGCCGGAGGCATAGCTTGGCGCGTGTACGCCGCTGGCCCATCGAGGCGCTCGCCCCTTACCTCGTCGAGGCGCCGCACCCGCGCTCGCCGCGCTGGCGCGCGCTGATGCAGACGCCGCGCCCGCTTGATTGGCCCACGTTGTTCGGCAACCAGCGCCCGGTGGAGATCGAAGTCGGCTTCGGCAAAGGCAGGTTCCTCGTCCATGCCGGTTCGGCCCGGCCGGAAGTCAACTTCCTTGGCATCGAAATCGAGCGCCCCTACGTCCTGTTGACGGCGGCCCGCTTGGCGAAAGAGCGCGTCGGCAATGTGCGCCTGGCTTGCACCGACGCCCGCTGGCTTTTGAAGGAATGTGTTGCGGGCGCATCGGTCCAGGCGTTGCACGTTTACTTTCCTGACCCGTGGTGGAAACACCGGCATCAAAAGCGCAAGCTGCTGACGCCTGAGTTTGCGATGCAATGCGCTCGCGTCCTGGTGCCGGGTGGGAAACTGCACTTCGTCACCGATGTCTCGGCATACTTCGACGAAACCTGCGCGCTGCTGGCGCAGCAGAACCTGCTCAAGCGCGTGGACCAGATTGGCAATGCGACTGGCGGCGACGCGCTCCTGACACATTTCGAACGGAAGTATCGCGCTGAAGGGCGCGCCATTCATCGGGCACGGTTTGTGAAGTAGGGTGCGTGAAACGCACCACGCGGCGACATGCAACGGTGCGTTGCACGCACCCTACGGATCCAAGGGCAGCCAATCGACGATGTCGAAACGCGCGTGCGGCGAAGCGGTCGGAGCGGACGCCACCGCTTCATACGCGGCACGGCATGGCTTGAGCAGCTTCTGCAGGTCGGCGGCCGTCAAACAGCCCTGCTCGCACAGAAACATCAGATCGGACTGGCCCGGCACGCGCACGTGATTGATGTCCGGAAACGCCTGGCCGACCGCATCGGCGACCGACCGGCCGGCGGGACTGGCCGGCACCAAAAGAAACGTGTGCAGCTTCTTGTCGAGCTTGCCGGCAATCAGCGGCTTGGCGCGTTCCACGTATTCCTGCGCCTGGGCTTGCAGTTCCTCGGGCGCGGGCGCCGGGCCGTTGGCCGTCAATTCCGCGCCGAGAATCTGCGCCACATCCATGATCGGCAGATGCGCGCCGAGGATGACGCTGGTTTCGCGTAAGAGCGGCATGGCGAGTTGGCGGATCAAGTCGCCGCTGTTGATGCAGGCCGCCCGCAGACCGCCGCGCGCGCTGAGCACGCGCTCGTTCAATTCCTTGTCAAGCAGGAGCCATTGTTCGGCTTGCAGAGTCTGCAGGAAGCGCAAAGCCGCACGTTCGAGGTCGTCTTCGCCATCGGGCAGGACGACGCGGGCGGTCGCGGACTGGCGAATCACATCCCAGAAAGCGTCGGGCGTCGGGATCGGCGACCGCGTCATGGTCTGGTCGCTGCCGGGGCGCGTGCCGGTCAAGTCTTCCATCTCATCGGCCGGATTGGTGTCGAGGTTCTCCATGAGATGGCGCAAGCGCTGCCGGCAGAAGCCGAGGTCGCGGCCATGGTCGGCGAGCTTGCCGGCCAGGGCGGCGTAGCTGTTCTTGACGGCGGCGAGCACTTCCTCGGTGAGGCGTTGGCGGGCGAATTGGGCCAGGCAATCGATGAAGTGCCGCAATTGCCTCAGTTTCGAGCGCCCCCCAAACAAGCGAAAGCCTCCGGAGCCGCGGGCGCATTCCACCAGGGCGGCCTCGACTTGTTTCCACGTTGCCGCGCTCTTGGACGCATGTTGCCCGAGCTGCGCGACCAGGCTGTCCGCAATCTTGAGACAGTGCTTTTGGACCATTTCGAGCGCCGTTTCGGCAGCGGCGACGCGGCTGCCCGGATTCTCCATCATGCCGAACGAATCTTTGGCCAGGTACTGATCCCATTCCTCCGCGACTTTCAGGGCAGCGACGCTCAGCGCCCGCGTCAGACGCGTCTTGCGCCAATCGCCCACGTCGGATTCGCCTTCGCCGCTGCCCAGCCAATCCTTGACGCGCGCGACCGCTTGCCGCGCCCAGTTGGCCGCGTCTTCCTGCGCCACGGGCTGGGCGACTTGCTCTTCGAGCTTGGCCAGCACGCCGGCCAGCACTTCGCCGGGCGTGCTTCCCTGGTCGGTAGGCGTGCCCGCTTGCACGGCGCGTTCGATGCGCTTGGCCATCGCCTCCGGCAGAAAATCGGGCTGCTTGGCGACCTTGGCGATGTAGGCCTGAATCTCGGCAAGTTCCTTTTCGTTCAAGGCGGCCGGGCCGGTGGCGACCCATTGTTCGATCAGCCGCTTGCACGCCTGCCGAGCGGCGACGTGCAACAGCAGCCCGCGCGGAAACCAGACCGCAAATGTGCCGAAGCTGCGCAAGGACGCCGGCATTAGTCCAGGCGGCGGACCAGAATCACTGGGCGCGTCGTCGTGGCGCACGTGGTCCAGGCGCAAGCCGAGCGGCGTCGTCAACTCATGGAACAAGTAGTTGCCCAGGTGGGCAATCGACTCTTCCAGCGCTTGCGGGCTGCGATGGGCCAAGGGCAACAAGTAAATGTTGTGGAACGGCGGGCCATTGTCGATGATCCGCTGGCCGTCCGGACCATACTGGGCCGCGAATGGAATGGTGGGATCGCTGTAGTGATTCAGCTCGGTGAGCGTGGCGTAGACATTGGCAAGTTCCTGCTTGGGCGTCGCCGGATCGTTGGTGGCGCCGCACGAGAGGAACGCCTGCACCGGTGCATCGGGATGGCGCAGATGTGCCAGCAGCCGGCGAATGCCGTAACCCAGGTCGGGCAGAAAGCCGCTGCTGCCGCCGCCGGCCGCGGCGATGATGTAAATGCGCGGCGTGTTGTCGCGCAAGGCCAGCCCGGTCTGCGTGACCGTGTGGTACATCGTATCGGGACTGGTGACTTCCTGAATCTCGCGGCGCAACCGGGCCAGAAGCCGCTGTTGATTCTCCGCAAACGCCAGCCGGCCCAGCGCCCGCGAGCCTTGCGTCTGCAACGAGCGCGGCATGGCGTACAACCTCTCGCGCGGCAGCCATTCGTTTAAGTGTTCCAGGCTGCGGCGGCGATAGGTGCCGATGGGCTGCAGCGGCAACGGCTGAAACTCGCCGCGCGCCAGCGCCACTTGCGGCGCCCCGCGCACCGCCAGGTTGGCCGCTTCTGGATCCACGTCGATGCACACAAACCGCACCAAGGGCAGCTTGCTCAAATCGCCGAATCGGTCCAAGAAGCGGCAACGCAATTCCAACAGCGCTTTGCGTCCAAAAGCGCCCAGGCCGATGATGATCGTCGGCCGCAACGCTCCGGTCTCGGGCTGCGGCACGGTGACGCCGAGGTCGGAAACCTCGATTTGTTGGTCGTCGTCGCTGGACAGATCGAGCTTGATGGAGGGTGCCGGCATGGGGACGCCGAAATCGACGCTCTCGGAACCGTCGAGATCGAAGTCTTCCATCGAATCGGCGAGCGACTTGGGCCGAAGCATCGCGCCGGTCAGTGCGGCCTTCCTCTTGAACGGCGTGCCTTCCTCGGCACGCTGGGCTGGCCGGGACTTGTAGAGCGTCCCGATGAATTGCATGCAGCTGGCAAAACGCTTTTCCGGATCTTTCGCGAGCGCCCGCGCCATGATGGCCCGATCGGCTTCCGGCAGCGAGCGCAGATCGGGATCTTCCTTCATGTGCATGTGGGCCATTTGCCGCACGTTCTTGGCCTGAAACGGGCGATGGCCGGTCAGCAATTCCTGATACACGATCGCCAGGCTGTATTGGTCGCTATGGCACGAAATCTTGCCGATGAATGTTTCCGGCGCGGCATACAGAGGCGTGACGCCGCCGAGCAGCCCCGACCCGCTCTGCCGTTCCAAATGCTTGACCAGCCCGAAATCCGCCACTTTGACGCGCTCGCCGATCACGAACAGGTTGCGCGGCTTGACATCCAGATGCTGCAAATTGTGCTTATCGTTCATGTAGTCGAGAGCTTCGGCGGCATCGCGCAGATAGCACAGCAAATTATCGCGTGGAATGCCGATCATGCCGGCCGCCTGGCATTCGACGAATAAATCGTGCAGCGTCTGCTCGGCCAGCTCCATGACGATGCACAACTCGCCGTCGACCACTTCGATGCGATCGAGCGAGCAGACGAACGGATGGCGCACTTCCTTGATGCGATTGAGCGACTTCATTTCCTGTTCGGCGCGGACGCACTCGACGTCGAGAGAATTGAGATTGCCGTAGACGATCTTGATGGCTTTGGTGAGACCGCCGGGGGCTTCGCATTTCCAGACTTCGCCGAAGCCGCCGCTGCCCAAGGGTTCGATCAGGCGATAGCCCGGGATCGGCTCGGCGTTCGGCTCCCGAATCCAGCTCATGGTGAAATCCTGAGTGAGATCCCCGCGTCGACCGAAGTTGGCCGACGCGCAAAGGGGAGCGGACGGCAGCCCCGCGATACGTGCCTTTCCCGCTTTTCGGGAGAGAATCCGCACAAGCCTAGGTCAGAGGGGGGCGGTTGTCCAATCAGGCAGTCGAATTGGCGTCGATGAACCTTGCCGAGTCGCGTGGTGCGGCCGACGAACCTGTTCATGTGTTCAAATTGAGTCTTCCGGCTTGCGAATCAGCAGCCGCGTCTGCTGGCGCAGCCGTTCGACCAACACGTAAAAGACGGGCACCAACACCAGCGTAATCAGCGTCGAAAGCAGGATGCCGCCGATGATGGCGCGGGCCATGGGGGCGCGCGTTTCGGCGCCGGGGCCCCAGCCGATCGACGCGGGGATGGCGCCGGCGATGGTGGCAACCGACGTCATCAAGATGGGTCGCAGCCGGATTGGGCACGCTTTGAGCACTGCTTCGCGGATGCCCAGGCCTTCTTCGCGCAGCTGGTTGGTGTAATCGACGAGAATGATCGAGTTCTTCTTCACGAGCCCCATCAGCAGAATCAGGCCGATCATGCTCATCATGTTGAGCGTGTCGCCGGTGAGCCACAGCGTGACCAGGGCACCGGTTACCGCGAACGGCATCGCCAGGATCACGGTCAGCGGATGGACGAACGAGTTGAACTGCACGCCGAGGATCATGTAGGCGATGATGATGCCGAAAACGAGGGCGAAGACGAGGCTATCGATGGTCTCGCGCATCGCCTGGGCGTTGCCGAGTTCGACGACGCGGAACTCGGTGCTGCCGTGGTGCCCGCCGTCGCCGCCACCTCCCCCTGCCCCCCCTTGCGAAGGGGGGGATGGGGGGGTGGCCTTGACCTTGGCGCTCATCTCATGAGCGATGGCAAGGCACTTTTGGATCGCCTCGCCCTGAGAGATCCCTTGCGACGGCCCGGCGGTGATCTGAATCTTGCGTTGGTGGTTGTAGCGGTTAATGACCGGCAACGTGGACACCGTCTCGATGCTGGCCACGTCGCCGAGCGGCACGAGCCGGTTGTCGCCGGAGCGCAACAGCAGCGGTTCAAGCTGGCTGGGACTCGCGCGCTGTTGAAGTTGCAGCCGCATGCGCACGTCGTAGCGGCGGCCGCCTTCGGTGTACTTGGCGATGCGTTGGCCGCCGACGTGCAGGCTGAGGCTGTTCGCGAGATGCGCCATCGTCATGTTCACCATCGCCAGCTTGTCGCGGTTGGGCAGGATGCGCACCTCCGGCATGCCCGGGCGGTAGTCCGAGTCGATATCGACGAACAGGCCGCTCGCGCTCATTTTGTCCATGATGAGCTGCGCCAGCCGCGGCAAGCGGTTCCAATCCCCCTGAATCGCGATGTCCACCGGATCGCCGCGCTGGGCCGTGAAGCCTTCCGTAGATTGGTCGCGCAGCACGACACGGACGTCGGCAACCTTGTCGAGCCCGACGCGCACATCGTGCATCACCTGCTGCTGTGACTTGCCGCGCTCATCCTTGGGCACGAGCTGGACGAAAATATCCGCCTCGTTAATGAGCTGGCCGGGCTCGGTGGCCACGGTCGTCAAAAAGCTCGCCACCTCCGGCATGCTCTGCAGCTTGCGTTCGCATTCCTGCAAGCGATTGTCGATGTAATCGATGCTCGACCCGACCGGGCAGACGATGTGGGCAACGAATCGGCTCTGGTCCTCGCTCGGCGTAAGCTCCATGCCCAACAGGTCGAAGTAAATGAACACGAACGCAATCGCCATCAAACCGCCGCCCAGCCCCAGCACGACACCCCAATAGCGCAGCGACCAGTCGAGCAAGTGCGCATAGCCGTGCGTTATTTTTTCGAGCGTCCATTCGGTGGGCCGCAGCAGGCACGGCTCCAATACCCAGCGGTCGAGAGCCCAATACCCTTGATTGCCGAATTTGACCAGCAGGGCGCCGAGTACGAATTCGCCCACGCAAACGCCGGCCCACCACCCCGGCGACGTGACGAGTGCCTTCGGTCCTGGAAGATCGAGAACAATGCCGGCCAGTGATGCCGGCCACCAGCCGTACGCAGCGACCTCCGGAGCGACGATGCCGACGAGTCGCACCGTGCTGCCGACCAATGCGACCAGGATGCCAACAGCGGCGGCAAGCGGCAGTCCGAACGAGCGCGGCCGTTTCGGCACACGCTGGTGCAAACTCAGGAAGAAGGCGCACAGCATCGGCGTCAGCGTCAACGCGCACAACAGCGACAAGAACACGGCGACGCTGACCGTCACGCCGAACTGGAAGAAGAACTTGCCGATCGTCCCCTTCATGAACGCCACCGGCAGAAAGATCGCCATAATCGAGAGCGTCGCGGCCAGAGCGGCGAAGGTGATCTCGCGGGCGCCGATCAGGGCCGATTCGCGCTTCGGCTTGCCCATCTCGCGATGGCGGTAAATGTTCTCCAGCACCAGAATCGCGTCGTCCACCACCACGCCGACCGACAGCGACAGGCCCAAGAGCGTCATCAGGTTGATCGTGAACGGCTCCAAGCCGAACAAGGCGACGCCGTATTTGAGCACGAAGAAGGTGCCGACTAGCGACGTCGGAATCGACAGACAGATATTGATCGTGGTGCCGATCGAGCCGAGGAAAAGGAAGCAAACGCCGGCGGTGAGCACGATGCCGAGGAACAGCGTCAGCTTCAGCTCATCGACGTTTTCGCGGACAAAGATCGAGTAATCGACCGGGACGTGCAGCTCGACCCCGGCGGGCAGCATCTTTTGCAGGCGTGGCAATTCCTTCTTGACGTTCTCGCAGACGGCAACGAGATTGCCGCCGATCGCTTTGCGCACGCCGACGGCGATGGTTGGCATGCGCGAATAGCGTGCGAAGCTGCGACGATCCTCGGTGCCGTCCTCGCTGACCGCGACATCTTTCAAATACACCTGCTGGTTGTTTTTCTGCGTGATGAGGATCTTATTCAGCTCGCGCATCGAATACGCCTCGCCCATCGTCCGCAGGTTCGACTCGGTCAGCTTGCTCTGAATGTAACCCGCCGGCATCTCGGTGTGCTGCTTCTGCACCGCCTGGGCAAGGTCCTCTGCCGACAGGTTGTAAGAGCCGAGCTTGAAGGCGTCGTGGTGGATGCGGATGTTGCGCGATTGCAAACCGCCGAACTGCACGCCGCCCACTTCGGCGATGGCCGCGAGCTGCTGCTTGAATTCCTTCTCCGCAAAATCGCTGATCTGCCTGAGCGGCAAGGGCCGCACGCCCGGCTTGTTCGACGCCGACAGCGTCAGCCACATCACCGGCAGGTTGTTCGGGTTGACCTTGGAAATCACCGGCGGATCGATGTCGAGCGGCAACTTGCGCCGCGCAGCGGCCACGGCGTTCTGCACGTCCTGCATGGCCGCGTCGATGTTCCGCGAAAGTTGAAAGTAGACCGTGACAATACTGGTCCCTTCCAGGCTGCGCGACATGAGATAGTTGACGCCTTCGACACCCGCCACCGCGTCCTCGACCACGTCGGTTACGTCGCCGTCCATAATGTCCGGCGGCGCCCCTTCGCGCGTGATGGCGATCGAGACGACCGGGAAGTCAATCTCCGGAAACTGGCTGACCCCCATATCGCGATAACCGAGATAGCCAAACACGATCATGGCGGCCGAGAGCATGACCGCGAAGACAGGGTTTTTGATGCTGAGGTCGGAAAGGCTCATGGGTTTTGTGCTCCCCACGGCCTTGGTTCATGAGAACGGGGGGTGCCGTGGGACGGGTTTCCTAACCCGTCCGGTCAGGACGGGTTAGGAAACCCGTCCCACGATGGTGAGAAATGTAGTTTAGCAAGCGGCGCGAACAAGGGGAAGGGAGTGGACCATTAGGTAGTGGGTCAGTTTGTGGTGCGGGCGTCTCGCCTGCACCGATGCAGGCGAGACGCCCGCACCACAACACAGCAAACTGACCCACTACCGACCATTAGACTACGCAAGCCAGCATTTCTCACCAAATAATAGAAGGCGGCGCGTTGTCGGAGGGCGGGTTTTCCAACCCGCCATCGTCAGACGGGGCACGGTTCAAAACCGGGTAACCAGCATGTGTGTGGAGTATCGTGGCATTGTGGCCCAGTCGGGCGTGGTTCAAAAACGCTGAATGAAGGGTGCCAAACGACAGGGCCACTTGGCCCTGTTGGCCCTGTCGACCTGTACGTTCGCAAGTTCAATAATAAATTGCAGTTACGACACAGGAAAGGTGCGACAGGGCCACAATGCCACTTTTGTCGCGCGCGCGCATGATTGTGACCCGATTTTGAACCACGCCCGACAAGGCCACAATGCACGATACTCCACACACACAGGTTTGTTACCCAGTTTTGAACCATGCCGGCCAAGCGGCGTTTGAGTTGGCCGCGACGGTGGCGGTTTGGCCGCCACGTCGCCCTCCCGCTCCGCTGTTGTCTTGCCGCGCAGAATCGCCCATGATCCGTTGATTTCGCTGCCCACGGAATTGCACCTACGGATTATCACCTGATTCCTGTCAACCAATATCAGCCAAATCCCTGATCCTTGCCGCTCCGGCTTTGCCGAAAACGCTAATTCTGACGACTTTTCTTGCCAAATGAGGATTTTGTGAACTACGGTTGACGTGCCGGACGCCGCCATTGGGTCCGGTACGACTCGCGTTCTTCCCCTTGCTGAAATCCCCCGCCCGTTTCCCTGCGCTCGGTCCCCCGCAAACGCAGCGGTCAAGGCAGACGCCGCAGCGCGGACTACCCGTTCTTCAGGGGTCCATGTCCATGACGGCAATTGCGCCGCAAGCGCCCGAAGCCGCTACGCCGGTCACCGATCTGGCGCTGCTGCGCTGTTTTCGCAGCGGTCAGGGCGATGGCGCCACTCAGCTGTACCTCCGCTACGCCGATCGCTTGCGTGGTTTGGCCAAGGCCAAGATTTCCCCCGATCTGATTCGCCATCTGGACGTGGACGACCTCGTCCAATCGGTCTTTCGCCGCTTCTTCCAGGCGGCCCAGGAGGGCGATTACGATTCGCCCACCGGCGCCGATTTCTGGAAGCTGCTGATGGTCATGGCTCTGAATCGCATTCGCACCGAGATTACTTCGCACCGCACCGCCAAGCGTGATCCACGCCGGCAAAATCCAATCGAATCGGCAGCCGCGCCATGGCAATTTCGTCCCAGCGACGGCGTCCAGGATGCCGGCTTGTTGGAGGTGGTGCTGCGTGATGCGCTCCACCGTCTGCCCGAACCCATGCAACAGGTGATTCTGCTGCGCATGGAAGGGCACGAAGTGGCCCAGATCGCACAAGACACCGGACGCTCCAAGCGCGCGGTGGAACGAATCTTGCAGGATGCCCGCAAAAACTTGAAAGTCCTCCTTGGTGAGCAACCCAACCATGCCGACGAAAATGCCCTCGCGTAGCTGTCCGGAGAGCCAACGCCACTATGCCGATGGCGCCGATGGCGCCGATTGCCGGCCGGCCGTCGCAACCTCGTCGCAGGCCGCGGCGGCCCAGGCATGCGCGCTGCTGCCGCCGACCGCCCTCGTCGATGCACACGCCGACATGGCGCCGGTTTCGATGCTGATCGACCAGTTGCGCAAGCGGCCGCGGCTCGGGGACGCCTCCGACGCTTCGCTCGGCGCCGCCTTCCACGTGCCGGATGAAGCAAATCAGATCTTCCACGACCTGCAGGACTCGGATCCCGCCGCCGCGCAGCGAATGACCCATGCCACCGGCATAATGCCTGAGGCGGGCAGCACGTTTCTCGGCTTTCGTTTGCTCGATGAGCTGGGCCGCGGCGCGTTTGGCCGGGTTTTCCTGGCGCAACAAGGCGAATTGGCGGACCGGATGGTGGCGCTCAAGGTTTCCGCGGATTTGCCGGGCGAGTCGCAGACGCTGGCGCAGCTTCAGCACACGAATATCGTCCCGATTTACTCGGTTCATCAAGCACCGCCGTTCCATGCGGTCTGCATGCCGTATTTCGGCCCGGTGACGCTGGCCGACCTGCTGCGCGACTTGCACGAACGCCAAACCCTGCCGGTCTCGGGCGACCACATTGTCAGCACGCTCAACCATCGCAAGAGCCTCACACAGTCGGTGTTGTCGCCGGCAAAGACTCCCGAAGTCGCCGCGACTTCGGGAGTCTTGCCCAGCCCCATTTCGGCACCGACGAGCGAACCAACGACTACCCAGCGTGCGCCGGCGGCTGCCGGGCATACCACGGAGATCCTGGATCGGCTGAACCACTGCAGCTATGTGGACGCCATCCTGTTTCTCGCCGCCCGCCTCGCCGATGGTCTGGCCCACGCCCACGACCGCGGCATCTTCCACCGCGACTTGAAGCCCGCCAACATCCTGTTGACCGACGACGGCCAGCCCATGCTGCTCGATTTCAACCTTTCGCAAGACAGCAAGCTTCCACAAACGCCATCGGCAGCACGCGTCGGCGGCACGCTCCCCTACATGGCGCCGGAGCACCTCGAAGCGTTTCAGGGCGAGAAACGCCATCCGGTGGACGGCCGCAGCGATCTCTATTCGCTCGGCCTGATCCTGTTCGAATTGTTGACCGGCCAACATCCATTTGCCGTCGGCCACGGGCCGATTCGCAAGCTGCTGCCGGTGATGATCGCCCAGCGGCGCGAGCGTGCCCCGTTGCTGCGTCAATTCAACCGGGCCATTTCCCCCGCGGTGGAATCGATCGTGCGCCACTGTCTGGAGCCGGACCCGGCGCGGCGTTATCAATCCGGACACGAGTTGCGCGAAGATCTGGAGAGACAACTCGCGCATCTGCCGCTCAAGCACGCTCCCGAGCCGGCGTTGCGCGAGCGCGCCGTCAAGTGGACGCGCCGGCATCCACGCCTGGCGTCGATCACAACGGTGGCCGCGGCGGCCGCGGTGCTGCTGGCGCTCTTGACCGCGGCGTTTGTCGTCCGCGGCCAGCGCCTCAAACAATTCCAGGCTGTCGAAACCCTCAACGGCTTCGAAAACGAGATCAAGACCGCTCAGTTCCTTCTCTATGACCGCAACGCCGACACCCAGCAACTGGAGGACGGCGTCGCCCAATGCCAGGCAGCCTTGAAACGCTACGAACTGCTGGACAATCCGCGCTGGCACGAGTTGCCGGCCGTCGCTTCGTTGCCGCGGCCAGAGCGGGAGCGCTTGGACAACAACCTCGGCGAGGCGCTGTTCGTCATGGCCCGAGCGACGCAGGTGCAAGCGGGCGCCTTGGCCGACGAAACGAGCCGAGCGTCGCGCACGCAATTCGCCCTGCATCTCAATGAACTGGCGGAAACGTGTTACGGCAGCGAACGGTCCCCGCGGGCGCTTTGGGAACAGCGTGCCGATTTCACGCGGCTCTTGGGCAAGCAGCAGGAGAGCGACGACCTGCGCCGGCGCGCCGAGCAGACTCCCCTGAAGGGCGATCGCGATTACTACTTGCTCGGGCACAAGCACGCTCTGGAAGGCAATTTCCGCAAGGCCCTGCCGCTGCTCGAACAGGCCACGCGCCAGGATCCGCAGAACTTCGCCGCCTGGTTCGTTCGCGGCAATTGCCACTATGAGCTGCTTCAAGACGCCCAGGCCATCGGCTGTTTTCACGCCTGCATCGCGCTGCGGCCCGATTTCCCGTGGTCGTGGTTCAACCGCGGCCTGGCGTATGCGCGGCTGCGGAATTATCCCGCGGCGCACACCGATCTCGATCGCGTTCTGGAATTGCGACCGGATGCGGCCAAAGCCTACGTCACCCGCGCCGAAGTCGCCCATCAACTGAAGAAATACGCCGCCGCCGTGCGCGACCTCACGAGCGCACTGGAACGTGGGCAAACGCATGCTCACCTGTATTTCCTGCGGGCGCGCTCCAAAGACGCGCTCGCCGATCGTGAAGGCGCCAAGAGCGATCGCGCCGAAGGCATGCGGCAAGAACCGACCGACCCCGAAAGCTGGGTGCAGCGCGGCCTGGTTCACGTGCAGAGCGACCCCAAGCAGGCGCTGGCCGATTTCGAGGAGGCGCTGAAACTGAATCCACGGCACTTCCCTGCCCTGCAGAACAAGGCAGCCATTCTCGTGGACAAGTTCCAGCGCGACGCCGATTCGCTGCGCGTCATGGACGAGACGGTCGCCCTCTATCCCGATTCAGTGTTGGCGCTGGGCGGCCGAGGCGTGTTGTTGGCACGAGTAGGCAAGCGTGCCGCCGCACATAAGGATGCCGAGGCGGCCTTGCTCATCGACGTCCAGCCGCCGACGCTTTACCAGGTTGCCTGCATCTACGCGTTGACCGCCAAAAACAATCCCGACGACAAGCTGAAAGCCTTCCAACTGCTCGCCGGCGCGCTGCGCAACGGCTTCGGCTTGCAGTGGCTCGATCAAGACACCGACCTGGATCCGATTCGCCACGACCCTGAGTTTGAGCGCGTGGTCCGGGCTGCCCGAGCATTGCAAACCGTCAGCAAGAAATAGTGAGCAAGAAGGTCGGAATTCTGGCGGATGAGGCCAGGGAATCGGGTTCTTATTGATAAGCCGGCTTACCCTCCCAAGCCCGGCCCAGGATGAGCCCCCCGCCTCCCGCAGTGGGTGCCAAGGTTGATCACCCGCATTCCCGTCCCTCCACGGATGGACCAGTAAGGATCGCCCCGAACATGCCCAAACCCTCCCGTCGCCTCGTCGTCGAGCAACTCGAAGATCGTCTGACCATGAGCACCACCAGCGTGCCCTGGCCCGACCCCGGCCATTTGACCTTCAGCTACGTGCCCGACGGCACGGTCGTCGGTCAGTCCGGCCCGAGCAACCTGTTCAGCAAGCTGAATAGCATTGCCTCGACCAGCACCTGGCAAGCGGAGGTCGCGCGCGCGTTTCAAATCTGGCAAGCGCAGGCCGACCTGCGGTTTGCCGCACACGCGGACGGCGGCCAACCGCTCGGCGCCATCGGCGCGCCTCAGGGTGATGCGCGCTTCGGCGATATCCGCATCGCCGCCGCCCCCTTGGGCGCCAGTGCGGTTAGCACGGGGCATCCCTTCAATTGGACCGGCACCACCTGGGCCGGCGATATCCTGCTGAACAGCGATTACCAATACCGCATCGGCGGCGGGGCCGGATATGACCTCGCCACGGTGCTGCTGCACGAGCTCGGCCACGGGCTTGGCCTGGACGACAGCAATGATCCCGCCTCGGTCATGTTCCATGCCTACCAGGGCCTGCGCACACAGCTCGGCGCCGGCGACATTGCCGACCTTCGGTCGCTTTATGGCGCGCCCGCCAGCGGCGTTTCGGCGAGCCTGTTCACGCCGATCGCGGCCACCGCCAACGGCAATTATGTCGATAATGACGACAACGACGGTGATAATCAGTACGAGGACAATCTCGATTCACACTGGCGAACGGCCGACGATCTGCGGTTCGATTTCGCCAAGCAAGCCAGCATCAGCAAGACGAGCGACGTCGACAAATACAAGGTCTCCGTCCCGTCCACGGGAGTTTTCGGCACTCAGCCCATTACGATGATCGCGATGGTGTGGGGCACCGACGCGACGCCGCTTTACCCCGTTCTGCACGTCTTTGACAAAAAGAACAAGCCGATCAAGACCACCCTGTTGTCCAACGATCACGGCATTTTCACGCTTCAGCTCAACGGCGTCAAAGCCGGCGACCAATACCGCATCGAGGTCAGCGGGCCGGGCGCCAGCGGCACAAACGCGTTAGGCAATTATTATTTTGGCGTGAGTTTCCATGGGCAGCCGCCGGTGAGCCTCGACCTAATCGCGGTTGAGCAACTCAGTCAAAGCCATGCAACCGGCAGCGGCAGCCTCGCGGTCAACGCGAACGCGCTGATCCACTTTGTGCTGACGAACTGGGTGGGCGGCAACAAACCGCCAACCGACGTGACCATGACCATCACCGACGCCGCCGGCCACACGGTGTTTTCGATCACCGCCGCCAGCGACCAGCCCTCGGTCTCGACGGTGCTGCTGTTGCCCAAGGGCATCTACGGCTTCTCGTTCGTCGCCCGCGCTCGCGGCAGCGCCAGCTTGAGCCCAAGTTGGTACGGCCTGCAAGCTCAGGTGCTGAACCATCCGATCGGGCCCTATTACACGCCCCCGCCCGACGCACCGCCGCCGCCACAATACGGCGATCCGACCTACACGAGTTCGATGACCACGAGCGGCGGCTGGAACCCGTACTACTACTAATCGCGCGTCGAATCACCGTTGCCAAGAAGGGCCCGCTGCCGCCCAGCGACAGCGGGCCCTGTCTCTTGCGCAGCTATCGTTGTCGGGGCGACAGCAGCACGCCGGCGCCGGGATTGCCGGCGTGCGGGTAGTGGTACATTTTGCAGAGCGGCGTTCTTGGTGGTGGCATACAGCCAAGTTGCCCGACGCAGGGGACCGACTGGTTGTCGCCGACGCGCAAGCCGCCGCCGGCGAAAGACAATCCGATCGCGGATGAATGGTGAGTGGTGAGTCGTAATACGTCTGCTTCCACCACTCACCACTCACCCGTTTTCATGCCAACACGTCGGGCTTACGCCTCGACGCTCGCCGGCACGATCGTCTCGTGCACCGCGATGCCCCCGCCCGGTTGCCAATCGAAGAGCATGAACTGCGCCGCGTGGCCCGCTTCGAGACGGCGCGGCGGCAGGCCGAACAATTCGCGCGGCCGGGCACTGGCCATGTCGATCGCGTCGGCGAGCGAAACACCGGCCATCTCGATTACTTTGCCGACGCACAGATCGGTGAACGCTCCGGAGCCGGCCAAGAATGTGGTGCCCGGCACAACGATCTCGCCGCCCGGTTGCACTTCGAAATCCTGGTCCCAATCGCGATATCGGCCCGGCGGCAAACCGGCGAGCGGGCTGGCGTCGCACGTCAAAATCAGCCGCGCCGACGTTTTCATGCGCACGATGCACTTGACGAGCGCCGCCGGCAAATGATGGCCGTCGCAGATGATGCTCGCCCACAAGTCGTCCGCGGCGAGTTGTTCCCACAGATAATTGTCATGGCGCGGCAACATGGCGTGCGAGCCGTTGCCCAGGTGCGTGCTTAGGCGTGCGCCGGCGGCGACGGCGGCGTGAATCTGTCCGCGGTTCGCCGCCGTGTGACCCAGAGCGACGACCACACCGGCTTTCGTCAGCTTTTCGATGAACGCGATCGCGCTGTCCTGCTCCGGGGCCAACGTGACCAGGCGAATGCGGCCGCCCGCCGCGTCCTGCCAGCGGCGAAATTCGTCCCAGCTCGGCGGACGGACGTGTTGCAAGGGATGAGCGCCGCGTGGGCCGTCTTCCGGCGAAATGTACGGGCCTTCGAGATGATAGCCCGGAATGGCGCGGCCAAGGTCAGGCTCGGCGTCGCACGCTTGCCGCAAGGTCGTGAAGCCGTGCAGCAGCGCCTCGAACGAGCCGGTGATCAGCGTCGGCAATAATTCCCCGATGCCGTGCTTGCGGCACGTTGTCACGACGTGGCGGATGTCGGCGCGCGTCAGCTTCGCGGAATTGAAACTGTGGCCGTCGCAGCCGTTGATTTGCAGGTCGAACAGCGCCGGCGCGATCCAGCCGGCTTCGCGCTCGGCGGGTTTGGTCGTGGCAGGACCGATCGAGACGATGACGCCGGCGTCGCAGACGACGTCAACGCGCTCACCTGTCGAAAAGTGACGGCCACGCACACGCATATTCCACCATTCCACATGCCTACGACGCCAGATGCACGATCAGCAGAATAATCGCTACCAACACGGCCATGACGCCCGCGCCGATGCCGAGCAGCAGCCACTCGCGCTTCCGCAGCGGCCACCAGCGCGCCGGCGCCCGCTCGGCCACAGTCGTCGCAGGCACCAATTCGACGTCGAACGGTTGCGGGGCGGCTACAGGCAACGGCGCGGCGGCGGGCGACGCTGGTGCGGCGGTCGGCCAATGCTTGTGCCGTTTGTGTTTCTTTTCCTTGCGACTAGGCGGACGAAACGTTGCGGGCGCCAGGTTCGCGGGCGCCGCCGGCATGCTCGGGTCCATCAGCGGTTTGGCGACCGCGACCACCGGATTCGAAGGCGGCTTGGCCAGAGCCGCCGCCACCGCGCCGGCGGGCAACGTCACCGTCTCCGCTTCGCTCGGTTGACTCTTCTCCAGCCAGGTCAAGTACGAGCGCATCTGCGGCGCTTCGTCGATCGCTTGGGCCGGCACGTTGTCGGCCAGCAGAAACATTTGCAATGCCTGTGCGGCCCGCTCCGGCGTCGGGTAGCGCTCGTCGGGCTTCTTCGCGACCATCCAGCTCACGATTTGCTGCAGGCCGTCGGGGATTTGCGGATTGAAGTCCCGGAGCGGCTTGGGAGTCTCCGTGGCGTGACGAACCAACTGGCTCAGGATGTTGCTGTCCGGGAACGGCGGTTGGCCGGTGAGCGCGTGATAGAGCACGCAGCCCAGGCTGTAAATGTCGGCGCGAATGTCGATGTTGCGCGGGTCGCGCGCCTGTTCGGGAGCGAGGTAATCCGGCGTGCCGAGCAGAACGCCTTCGGCCGTCAGTTCGACCTTGTTTTCGGGTTGTCCTTCCTCGAACATTTGCCGCGCCAGGCCGATGTCGAGAATCTTGGCGGTGGCTTTCAGTGTCGTGTCCGACTCACCGCCGGCCAGCATCAAGTTGGCTGGTTTCAAATCGCGATGCACCATGCCTTGCTCGTGAATATGCTGCAAGCCGGTCAGCGCCTGGTGAACGAGCCGCACCGCTTCGGCCGGCGGCAGGCGTTTGCGGCGCTGGAGCACGTCGTCGAGCGTTTCGCCTTCGAGAAACTCCATCACCAGGTAATGCAGCGCGCCCACCTGCCCGACCTGAAACGAGCGCACGACGTTGGGATGTCGCAACTTCAGCGACAATTCAGCCTCACGCTGAAATCGGCCATGGGTGAGCGGGTTCTTCGCCTTCGACGGCGGCAGCACTTTGATCGCCACGATCTGTCCGAGCGGATGGGCCGCCTTGTAAACGCCGGCCATGCGCCCGCGGCCCAGCCGTTCGAGAATCATGTATTGGTTGAGGAAGAAATCATCCGCGTGACCCTTCGACAACAGGCCGGCCTGATATTCGGTCACGTATTTGTTGGCGATGAGCCACTTCGTGAATTGGCCGAGGTTGCCGGCGTTTTCCTTCGCCTCGGCCTGCCAACGCTGATACATCGCCTGCATGCCGTCCGGAGACAACAGCTTGCTGCGGATCAGGAAGCCGCACAGGTTTTGAACGCTGAATTCCATGTACAATCAAGAATACCGGATTCAAAGATGAGATCAACCAAGCCCCAGGATGAGCGCCGCGATTCCTGGGGATACTAGCGCAGGAGGTGGTCCCATGCCCGAACGCACCTACACCGACGCCGAGATCACCGCAAAGCTCCAAGAGCACGGCCTGGGCGAGTGGTACATGGAAGACGGCTGGCTGCGCCGCAAATACACGACCGACGGCTGGCCGACGACTTTGATGCTCGCCAACACTATCGGCTTTCTGTGCGAGGCGGCGTATCACCACGCCGATTTGGCGCTGACCTACGCCAAGCTGTGGGTGAAACTGCAAACACACTCGGCGGGCGGCATCACGGACAAGGATTTTCTGCTGGCCAAGAAGATCGAGGAGTCGGTCTTGTGGCGACCTACGAAGGAAAGCGTCTTTGAGGGCGGCACGCCGAACAAGTTTGTGCAGGGGAAGAAGTGAATTGGCTTGCCGTTTAGCGCGGCATGAATCACTCGCAAGCGCGGCGGCCCGCAAGCGCTAAGAAGCTGTTTCAAAACGGGGACTGGCCCGTTTGCCCTGGGGGGCCTGTCCCCGTTTTGAAACAGCTTCTAAACACCAAGGCCGATCACTCATCATCCCAGCGGCGCGGGCGCTCCTCGTCGTCGTCGCCGGAGCGCGAATTGCGGCGCGAACCGCGCCGCGCGATATCGAGGTCCTCGTCCCCCGGCGGGCTGACCATCGTGCGGTACAGCGCCTTGTGATAGATGTCGCTCAATTGCATCAGGATGCTGCCCATCAAGAGGCCGAAGAACACCCAGCCGCCGAACCAGGCGAGCCACATGAGCGGTTGGAGTTCGCCTGGGTTGATGCGGAAGCGCAGCATCTGTGGGACCAGATCGACGAGTATTACAAAGATCAAAGTCACGAGTAGGCCAACATACCCGACGAAGAAAAGGGCCCGCCCGCGCAGCGGACGATAGTGCGAGTCGTCGGGATAGAGCACGGTTTCATGGAGATGGCCCAGCATGCGGTAGAAGCCGACGACCAAGATGTTGAGAAAGATGAAAGCGACACCGAGCACGATCAGGAAGAGCATATCTCTTTCGGGGCCGCGCATCGTCGCGCGAATGAGAATGGACATCGACGCGAACACGGACACGCCGATGATGCCGACCAGAAAGCCGATGGCGCCTTTCATGGACGAATCTCCAAGGACGATATGCGGCAGTATCCAGTTTATGGCCGGAGCTGGGGCAATGCCAAACAACTTCGGTCGGCGACCTCAGCTGAGATGGTGGACGTTGGAACAACGCCGCGGCGTTGCGCCAAGGTTGGTAGTCACGGTTTTTGAGGGGCACGGTTACGCCAACTTCTTTGAGTTTGGCGTAACCGTCTCTCATTTTTGTAAACGACGATTCCCCTGCGGGTTGCGACGTTGATGAGAGACGGTTTCGCCAACAACGCGTGTGTGCGGGCCAGCCGGATTTTTTGGGTAATCTCGCAAGGTCCCGGCCAAGCTGACCTTGCTTTTGCGGCGGAGGTGGTTCTGAAATGCCGGCCGATCAAACCTCCTGGACCCTGACGGCCCGCTGGATCTTCCCCGCGGACGCTCCGCCACTGCCCGGCGGCACGATCACGATCCAGGGCGACAAGATACTCGCCGTCGAATCGGCCGGCACGCGCACCGCGGACGAAGACCTCGACAACGTCGCGATTCTGCCGGGGTTGGTCAACGCGCACACGCACCTCGATTTGAGCGATGCACGGGGCAAGATACCGCCGACGCCGGACTTCACGGCGTGGCTGCGCGGGGTGATTGAACATCGGCGCAGGCAGACGGCCGAGCAGGTTCAGCAATCGATCAATGAGGGTGTTTCGGAGTCTCAGCGGCAAGGTGTGACGCTACTCGGTGACATTGCTGTCAACGGGTTGTCGTGGGATGCTCTCAGCCATGCCTGGATCCGAGCCGTCGTCTTTCATGAAATGATTGGTCTTTCCACGGAACGAGCGACCGCGGCCTACCTGGACGCTACCATGTGGCAGATCAACAGCGGTCGGCCGACCGGCGATTGTTGCCCTGGAATGAGCGCGCATGCACCGTACAGTTTTCGAGCAGACATCCTTCCATTGGTGGCCCGCTGCGGAATGCCGGGCAACAACCAGATCACCATTCATTTGGCCGAATCGCGTGCAGAATGCGAACTTCTGGATCGACAATCCGGCCCCTTCGTGCCGTTCTTGGCCGAACTCGGTGTCTGGGACCCGACCGCCTTTGCCCGAAATCTCGGGCACGTCATCGAATTAGTGAGTGGTGCGGACCAAGTGCTCCTCGTTCATTGCAATTATCTTCGACCGGAAACGCCGATCCCGTCTCATGCCACCATCGTCTACTGCCCGCGCACCCACGCCGCGTTCGGGCATCCGCCGCATCCGTTTCGCGAATTTCAGAAGTGCGGTGTGCGGGTCGTCCTCGGCACCGACAGTCTCGCGTCGAATCCCGATCTCGACATCCTCGCCGAAGCGCGCTTCGTCCACGCGCGGCATTCCGATCTGCCGGGCGAGACGCTCTTGCGCATGATCACGCTCGACGGGGCGATCGCGCTCGGCTGGGGCGATGTAACGGGCAGCCTGACGCCGGGCAAATCGGCCGACTTGGTCGTGTTGCCGTTGCCGGATCGGGAGGACGTGGATCCGTATCGATTGGTGTTCGATTCCACGTTGGCGGTGCGCAAAGCGCTTTTCCGCGGTGTATGGCTTCAAAACTCGCCGATTCACCTATGATCGTTCGAGCCACATGATACAATACTGGCGCTGGAGGTAAACCATGGGAAGCGGCAAGTCAAAATCGAGAAGGCAAGTACACAAAGAAAAACCGTCGAGCAACGGTGCAACACTGCGCCGCAATGGTGTGCCGAGCGAACGATTGATTGCTGCCAAGAATCGCCGGCTCAAGAAACTCATCCAGTCCTGGCTTGATGATGAATCAGGCTATGACGAGGAAACGTGGCCTTGGCTAAAGAAGGTACTGGAGGAAGATCGGTTGTCGTCACGGAGACTGTTCCGTGAATAAGGTCGTTTTTCTCGACACCGGTCCCTTGGGTCTATTGAGCCACCCTCGTCCGAACCAAGAAGCCGCTGCTTGGATGTTGGGTTTGACCGACCGCGGCGTCCAGGTTGTCGTCCCGGAAATCGCCGATTATGAAGTGCGTCGAGAATTGTTGCGCGCCAAAAAGGCCAGGGGCATTCAGCGGCTCGACCAAATGAAGAATGATGCCTTCTACGTTCCAATCACAACTGCAGCCATGCTCAAGGCCGCGGAACTCTGGGCGCTGGCCCGAATGCAAGGGAGACCCACTTCGGACCGCCATGCCTTGGACGGCGACGTCATCCTCGCGGCGCAAGCACTGACCTTTGAAGCGAATGGCAAAGATGTCATCGTAGCCACGGACAACGTCGCGCATTTGCATCGATTTGTGCCGGCCCAGGCCTGGCGGTCGATCACATAATTGGATCGACGCGGCATGGGATGCCGCCGCCCGTGGGCTTGCGGTTGAATCGATCATCTCCTTCCGTAAAATGCTCGCATGCCCCAAGGTTACCTCTGCCTCGTGCTGCACGCGCATCTCCCGTTCGTCCGCCATCCGGAATTTGACGACTTCCTGGAAGAAGACTGGCTCTACGAAGCCATTACCGAAACGTACATCCCGCTGCTCGAAATGATGGACGGCCTAGAGCGCGACGGCGCCGACTGGCGCTTGACCATGTCGATCACGCCGACGCTGGCCGCCATGCTCAGCGATCCGCTGCTTCAGTATCGTTACGTCCGGCACATCGATAATCTCATCGCGCTGTCCGGCAAGGAACTCGAACGCACGCGCTGGCAACCGGATTTTCATCACCTCGCTGAGATGTACCATCGACGCTTTCACCGGGCCAAGGACGTCTTCGTCAACCAAAACGGCAACAACCTTTTGCACGGCTTCCGGCGATTTTTCGAGACCGGCAAGCTCGAAATCATCACTTGCGGCGCCACGCACGGCTTCCTGCCTCTCATGCAATCGAACTGGAACGCCGTCCGCGCTCAGGTCGAGATCGGTTGCCGCGAATTCGCGCGCCACTTCGGCAAACGGCCACAAGGCATCTGGCTGCCGGAATGCGGTTATACGCCGGGCGTCGATGAGATTCTGCGCGACTGCGGCATCCGCTACTTCTGCGTCGATACGCACGGCGTTCTGTTCGCCGATCCACGGCCCAAGTACGGCGTGTACGCGCCGATCATCTGCCCCAAGAGCGGCGTGGCGGCGGTGGCGCGCGACACCGAATCATCGAAGCAGGTCTGGAGCGCCATCGAAGGCTATCCCGGCGATTATGTCTACCGCGAGTTCTACCGTGATGTCGGTTTCGATCTCGATTACGAATACCTGAAGCCGCACCTGCACCAGATGGGCATCCGCAGCAACACCGGCATCAAGTATTACAAGATCACCGGCCGCGGCGGCGACAAGCAAGCGTACAACCCGCAGCAGGCGCTCGACAAAGCAGCGGAGCACGCGGGCAACTTCATGTTCAACCGTGAGAAGCAGGTCGAATGGCTCGCTCCCGCCATGGACCGGCCGCCGCTGATTCTCGCCCCGTACGACGCCGAGTTGTTCGGCCATTGGTGGTTCGAGGGACCGGATTGGATCAACTTCCTGTTGCGCAAGATTCACTGGGACCAGCATCACATCAAGACGATCAACATTCCCGAGTACCTCGATCGTCACGCGCGCTGCCAGGTGACGCAGCCGTCATTTTCGAGCTGGGGGTACAAGGGCTATTGCGAAGTCTGGCTCGAAGGCAGCAACGACTGGATCTATCGCCATCTGCTCGAAGGGGCCGACCGCATGGTCGAGCTGGCCAAGCATCATGGCGATCACGGCAATCCGCTTCGGCGCCGGGCGCTCAACCAGGCCGTCCGTGAGCTGCTCTTGGCGCAATCGAGCGACTGGGCCTTCATCATGAAGTCTGGCACGATGGTCGAGTACGCCTGCGAGCGCACCCGCGTCCACGTGCTCAATTTCAACCACCTTTATGAGCAGATCAAGAGCGACGGCATTGATGAGCAATGGCTGAGCGAGGTCGAGTGCCGGCACAATTTGTTTCCGGATGTGGATTATCGGGTGTATGCGTAAACGCCGCTTGCGGCTTAGCGCGACCGTTGAAGCGCCAATCGCATTGTTCGATCAACGGTTACGCTAAGCCGCAAGCGGCGGATGAGACGACATTATGTCCCACGCAGTCGAACTAGAGAACGTCACCAAATCCTTCGGCAAGTTCGTCGCCGTGGATGATCTCAGTCTGCAAATCCCTGCGAACACGATCTACGGCTTCATCGGACCCAACGGCTCCGGCAAGACGACCACGCTGCGGATGATCATGCGCATCTACTTGCCCGATCGCGGCCGGGTGTGCGTGTTGGGCGATGAGTCGTGGCACGCCGCCAACGATCGCGTCGGCTACCTTCCCGAGGAACGCGGTCTTTACAAGCAGATGAAAGTCAAGGACGTGCTGCGCTTCTATGCCGAGCTGAAGGGGCTCCGTGACAGCAAGCAAGCGATCGTCGATTGGCTCGAACGCATGAACCTGACGCCGTGGGCCGACAAGAAGGTCGAAACGCTTTCGAAAGGCATGTCGCAAAAGGTGCAATTCATTGCGACGGTGGTCGCCCGGCCGGATCTGGTGCTGCTCGATGAGCCGTTCAGCGGGCTGGACCCAGTCAATGCCGAGGTGTTTCGCGAGGCGATCGTGCAGCTCAAGCGCGACGGCGCGACGATCATCTTTTCGACGCATGATATGGCCGTCGCCGAGAAGATGTGCGATTACATCTTCATGATCTACAAGGGCAAGAAGGTGCTCGACGGCACGCTCGATTCGATCCAGCACACGTACGGCGAGGACACACTGCGGGTGCGGCTGGACAGCGAGGCGGCGCTGGACGGATTGCCGGGCGTGGGCAAGGTCGCCGACTTCGGCAACTATCAAGAGCTGCGGCTGGAGCGCGGCGCCGATCCGCAGCGGGTCTTGGCCGACTTGATGCGGCGCGGCCAGGTGCGGCTGTTCGAGCAGACCCGGCCGGCGCTGCACGACATCTTCGTGCGCATCGCCGCGCCGACGGAGGAGGCCGCCCATGCGTAAGATTCGCGCGATCGCTCTGCGAGAATACTTGGCCGCGGTTCGGGCCAAGGCGTTTCTCGTTACGATTCTCTTGATGCCGGTGATGATCGGGGGCAGCATTGGTTTGCAGACGTTGTTCCAGAAGCTGGAAGAGGGCAAGGAGAAGCGGATTGCCGTCATCGATCGCACGCCCAATGAACAAATTGCTAAAGGCCTGGAATCGGGCATGAAGGTACTGGACGAACTGGTGTCCACCGATCCGGAAAAGGCGAAGTTCATGGGGCCGAAAATCACGCTGGAGATCATCACGCCCTGCGCGCTCACGACCGCGGCGATGGCGCAACAGCGATTTGAGGTTTCGCAACGCATTGAGAAAGGCGACTTCGCGGCGTTGATCGAAATCGGCCCGGACGTGTTCATTGTCGCCGGACTGCTTTCGGACCGATCCAAAGTCGAAGACAAAGAGGCGGTCCGCGTGCAGCTGAAGAATCCGATGCAGCGCAATTGGCTAGGCCGCGCCGAGCAGCTCATCAACCAGAGTGTGGTGCAAAAACGCTTGGCCGACAAGAACGTGTCGATTATCGGCATCAGCGAGATGATGCGGCCCGTAGTGATCAAGCAAAAGTCGCTCACGCGCCGCGATCCCAAGTCCGGCGAACTGGTCGACGAATCGGATGAAACCAAAGTGATCAACTTCGTCCTGCCTGCCGTGCTCATCGGTCTCATGTTCATGGTGATCATGATCGGCGCGACGCCGGCCATGCACGGCATTATCGAAGAGAAAAGTCAACGCATTGCCGAGGTGCTCTTGGGCTCGGCCACGCCGTTTCAATTGATGGCCGGCAAGCTGCTCGGCATCATCGGCGTGGCCCTGACCATGTCGGTCGTATACCTCGGCGGCGGCTGCTTCATGATGTCCTATTTCGGTTACGCGGATCTGCTGCCCGTGCGCGTGCTCATTTGGTACGTGCCCATGCTGCTACTGGCGCTGTTGATTTTCGGCTCGCTGTTCATCGCGGTGGGCGCCGCGGCAGCGGACATCAAGGACACGCAAACGCTGCTCATGCCGATCATGCTGTTTGCGTGCCTGCCGATGTTCGCGCTGCTGCCGATCATGCAGGACCCGAACGGTCCGATCGCGCGCGTTTGCTCGTTCTTCCCGTTCGCAACACCGATGCTGCTGGTGGCGCGCGAGTCGGTGCCGCCGGGGGTGCCGTGGTGGGAGATGCTGGCGGGCATCGCGCTGGTCCTTGCGACGACGCTCGTGTGCGTCTGGGCGGCAGGGCGCATTTTCCGCGTCGGCATCTTGATGCAGGGCAAGGGGCCGAAGTTCGCCGATTTGATCCGCTGGGCGATTCGGGGTTGACTCTGTCCATTCGCCATTCAAACACATTGAGTTAAATAACGCGTGATATCGCGAAACCTTTCGTGCCCCCTTAGGTATTGCTGGCAATCCATCTCTCAGGAGGTCACGCACATGCTCCGTATCCAGCCGTGGTTGGCCATTCTCGCACTCGTATTGTCCGCTGTTCCACTGGCTGCCGCTGAGCCGCCGCAGCTGCAAGGGCTGCGCGTGCAAACGCTCGGCGACACGACGTACTTCACCGCGAAATTGCCGAACTTGCCCGACTATCATGCGCCAAGTTACGGCGCGACGCGCGGTTGGTGGACCGAGCAGGGCCGCGCCATGGCCCGCACACCGCGGCTGGTGCCGCAAGATGATAAAGCCTATGCCGTCTACTATCTGCCGGCGCAGCACCTGTTCGTCGGCAAAGTCACAGGTCCGGGCCCGGCGAACTTCGAGCTGCTGTATCCCAAGCACGCCAAAGATCGGCCGATGGACGGGCGCAAAGAGTTGCCCAAGGTGTTGACCGACGTGCTGAACGCCACGACCTGGGCCAACGTGCCGGTGACGCTGGATTTCGCCAAGGCGGCGGTCGTCGAATCGTCGAAACGTTTGAAGCCGCGACCCCCTGCCCTGCCCTTCCCGTGCGACGATTTGGAACTTTTGTGGGCGACGGCGCAGGCCGAGCATTTCGCGGTCCTCGAAGCCCAAGCGCCGGAATTCGGCTTCTTCGGCCTGGCGCGCGAAGCCACGGTTCGCAAGTACGACGTGTACACGCCTAAGTGGGTTCAGGACAAGCCCTTCGACCGCGAGCAAATCTACCGCGAGGCCTATGCCATCACGTCCGGGGCCGCGGCGATCACGGAGTCGCTGCAGCTCAAGCGGCTACGCGACGGCACGGCAACGCCGCCGGAAGCGCGGACCGTCGACGTCAAGAAAGTGCAAGGCATCACCATCGCCGAGCATCCGTGGGTGAAAATGATGGCAGGCAAGAAGCCGACGCCGGAGCCGTTGTCCAAGCTCGTGCCGCACGACAATTACTATCTGCACTTCAAAAACCTGGCGAAGTTCATCGAGCTGGGCGAACTCGCCGATCAATGGGGCGGCAACCTCAACAGCCTCTTCGATCTCAATAGCCGCGATTATCAGGTCAAGCAGCGCTATGAAAAACAACTGTGCCTGCGCAGCACCGCGATCGGCAAGACACTCGGCCCGTTCGTGGTTCGCAGCATGGCCATCACCGGCAACGACCCGTATCTGCGCGAAGGCTCCGATCTTGCGATTCTGTTTCACACAGTCAGTAAGAAGCTCTTTCTGTCGGCGGTCGATCAGTTCATCCAGGAAGCTCGGCAAGAGTTCGGCAAAGACTTGAAGGAAACGACGTATGGTTGCAAGGGCGTGACGGTAGAGCAATTCACGACGCCGCTGCGCGAGGTCAGCTTGCACCGCACGACGCTGGACGACATCGTCATCTACGCCAACTCCGAAGCCGGCATGCGGCGCATTCTCTCGGCCCACAAAGGCGACATCCGGTCGCTCGGCGATTCGCTCGACTTCCAGTACATGCGCACGGTGATGCGACTTGAGGACAAGCTCGAAGACGGGTTTCTGTTTTTGTCCGACGCCTTCATTCGTCAGCTCGTCGGCCCGGAAAGCAAGATCAAGGAACGCCGCCGCATCGAAGCGCTGACCAGCCTCGCGATGGTCACGAATGGCGCTCTCTTCCACGCCTGGGAAACCGGCAAGCTGCCGGCCGATCATGCCGCACTTTTGAAGGGCGCGCATCTGCGGCCGGAAGAGCTGGAGATACCCGACGGCAAGGGTATCGTCTGGAACGCGGAGCGCCGGCTGGCGGTGTCGGATGTCTACAACACGCAGCTTTTCGCCACGCCGCTCGTCGAGTTGCCGATCGACATGATCACGCCGAACGAGGAGCGCGAATACACGCAGTTTCGCGACCAGTACATGGGCCTGTGGCGGCAGTTCTTTGATCCGGTCGGCATTCGGCTGCAACTGACCGATCAGCGCGTGCGGCTGGAAACGTACATTCTGCCGCTCATTAACAGCGGACAGTATAGCTTCCTGCGCCAATTCTCCGGCAACGGCGTGTCGACGTTCGACCTGTCGCGCGTCGGCAAGGAGACGCTGTTGCAATGGTTTGCCCGCGTGGATGTCAACCAAGCGCTCGGGCTGCGCGGCATTGGCGATCAGATCACGATCCGCCTGGACGACGACGGCGTCTACGAAAAATGGCTCGAGCGCTACCTGCACTGGCAACTGCGCCCGCGCGACCCACAGCGGATCATGGAGGAAGGCCGGCTCATCCCGCAGATGCCGCTGACGCTCGGCGTCAAGATCGCGAAGGAAGAAGATTTCGACGAGGAGTTGAAGAAGCTCACCGGCTTGCTGGACTTCATCGGCAAGCATGAAAAGCGCCTCTACGATCACAAGGGCGTGCCCATCACGCACATCAAGTTCAAAGCAGGCATTGTCGTCGATGAGGTCAATCGTGGCCGCGACCCCGATGAATCCGTGTTTCTGCCGTCGCTCTACCACGCCAAGATCGACGGCTTCTGGCACGTCAGCTTCCGCGAGGAGCCGATCAAGAGCCTGATCGATCAGGCGGTAACGCGCGGCAACAAGGTCGCCAGGGAAGATGAGCTGATTCAAGGGAACAGCACGCTGCATCTGGCCCCATCGGCAGCCGTCCAGGCGCGGCGCGCGCTCAAGCTGTACCAGGAATGGGAAAGCCATTGCCGGTCGGTCGCCAATTGCTCCGCCTGGCACACGCTGTTCCGCGCCAAGCTCTTGCCGCCCGAAGCGACCAAGCAGCAGATGCACCGGGCGGCCAAGCACTGGTACGGTTACGTCCCGATCAGCCCCGATCTGCGGCCGTATGTGTACCTTGCCAAATCGGACGAGGTGGAGAACATCTGGCACGGCTCGGCGCGGAATCCGCAAATGCGCGGCGGCTTCGACGAGCACGCGCCGCTTTCGCAGCTGCTGGAACAGTTCAAAACGATCCGCGCCGATTTGCGCTTCAAGGAGGACGGCATCAACACGGTCGTGACGATCGAGCGCGGGAAGAAATGACAAGCGCACCAGCCCGCAGCGCAAGCAAGGGTGCTCTTGCTTGCGCTGCGAGCTGGTAATCGCCTATGCGCGCCGCACCTGGCAAGTCTCCGTGATCGTCGGCGATTTGGCCAGCGTCTGATAAACGACGCAATAGCGTTTCGTCAATTTCATCAGCGTCTCAACCTGCTCGGGCGTGGCATCGCTGTCGAGATCGAAGGCCAAGCGAATCGCGGTGAAGCCGACGGGCGCGTCCTTGCTGACGCCGAGCGTGCCGCGGAAATCGAGATCGCCCTCGGCCCGGACGCTGCCGCCGCGGACCGCGATGCCCAGCGCCGTGGCGACCGCCTGCAGCGTGACGCCGGCGCAACCGACGAGCGCTTGCAAGAGCATGTCGGCGGAGCAGGCGGCCGTGCCGTCGCCGCCGGTGGAGGGATGCAGCCCCGCCGGCACCGGCCCCAGGAACGAGCGCACGGTGCAAGTCACGTCGCCGGCGGCAAGCGCGCCTTGCGCCGTCAAGGTTTGCACGGCACTGGCGGGATGGTCTTTGTACTTCGCCTTGCAGGGAGCTTGTTTCGCCCGCAGTTCTTCGCCGGTCATGATGCACCTCACGAATAATCCGAAAATCGAGGCAAAGATAGTGTCTCAGTTTGGAGTGCGGCGGCAAGACGCCGGCCCGACAAGGGGACAGGACCTCTGAATTCAAAAGGTCCTGTCCCCTTGTCGGGCCGTCCAGCATCCAAAGCGGCGTCTTGCCGCGGCACTCCATAACGTGCAAAGCCGAATTTCGCCTTTTCGGATTTCGCACTTGGCGCAAACGGGTACAATAGGACGAGATTGAAATGTGAGGCATGCATGTCGTCCTTGGCGGGAACGTTTCTGGTGGCTCGGCCGACGCTCGACGACGGGTTTTTCGGTCGCAGCGTCGTCTTGATGCTGAAGCACGGCCCGGACGGGGCGTTCGGGTTGGTGCTCAATCGCGTCGGCGGCGCCAAGGAGTTTCCGTTTCCCGTACACGTGGGCGGGCCGTGCAAATTCAAGGGCTTCATTCTGATCCACGGGCAGGAAGAATGGGTGGACGCGGACGAAGAGTCGGCGGCCCAGATCTGTCCGGGCGTCTATCTGGGCGATACGGAGTGCTTCAAGCGCATCGTCGATCCGCCGCCGGGGCACGACTGGTGTTTTCGCGTGTTTACCGGGTACGCCGGCTGGGGCCCGGGGCAGCTCGAAGGCGAACTTTCCCTGGGCGCCTGGGCGGTCATCCCCGCGCAGCGCAAGCACATCTTTGAGACGAAGGTCGAAGAAATGTGGCTGCGGCTGGTGCCGTCGTCGATTCCGACGCCGAGTTTGAATTAGCTCACTTGCTTGCCGTTTAACGCGCCGAGAAGACCGCCCGAAAAGGGGACAGGACCTCTGAATGCAAAAGGTCCTGTCCCCTTTTCGGGCGCGCGAAACGGCAAACCACATTCTCTATTCCAGATACTTCAGCGCCTGTTTCGGCGTGACGCGCATGGCAGCGGCGGTCAAGAGCGGACCGCCGATGCCGAGCGGCACATTGAGTGCTTGCCGCGGCACGTCGAGCGCCACCGCCAGCTGCGTGAAGAAGTCGCGCGGCCAGCCTTCGGTATGATGCTCGACGACTTCGCGCGGCGTCACGCAATCGGGCATCGTGAAGATGCGCAGCGTCAGCCAGTTTTCGCGCGTGAATTGGCCTTCGGTGAGCGGCAACCGCAACAGAAAGATCTTGTGCGGCACGATGCGCTCGTTGCACAAAGCGCTGACGAGGCGGATTTCGTTGCCGGCCGGACAACCCAGATCGGCTGCCGTGCGCCGTCCCTTCCAAAGGGCTTCGACATCGCGGCGGCGCACCAGGCGCAGACTGCCTTGGCCGTCAACAACTAGATAGCGAAGTTTCATCCCGCAATCCTCCATGGTCCCTGGGGATGGTTGAGCACGTCTCCGTACATGCAACCTGCTTCCATGGTAAACCAAGTCGGCGAAATCTCCTAGAGCTATTTTTGAAGAACCAGCGACCACGGCACGCCCGGCGGCATCGCCAAGCCGGGGACGACCGTGGGTTCGCTCGGCGGCCAGGTAGAAGGTTCTGCGAAATTGCGTTGACTGACGACGTCCGTTCCGAAAAGAGTGGAATCCCACACGGTCAACCAAACCCTCAGCGAGTTTGCCCCATGCCGCGCCTGACTCCGCAAGAAAAGCAAGACATCATCCGCTTCCTCGAAGCCGACAAGCCGTTGCCGGACAAGTATCGCTTTCTGCTCTTCGACGCCAAGCGCGAGGTCGAGCTGGTGTGGAACGGTAAGACCAGCGAAGTTTGCAATCTCGTGTTGCCGTTCCAGGTGATCGAGCAGGTCGATGAGCCGCGCACGGAAGCGGTCAAGGAATATCTGCCGCTGTTTCAGATGGACCAGCGCGACCTGCTCGGCTTCGAGTTCGAGATGGGCCTGTTCCCCAACGTGCTCGACGAAGCGAAGTCGAAGGGGATCGACATTCAGCCCAAGTACATCACAGCGCCAAGGCCGCCGGCGAGTCGCTCAAGGAGAAGGGGAGCAAGATCGTCGTCGAGAAGGGGCAGATCGTCAAGGTGTTGAAGGACAAGAACGGCATTGTGACCAAGGAGAAGCTGACCAAGACGTGGACCGACTGGATCGACTACTGGTCGGTCGATTTCGATTTCGAGAGCAAGCGCGAGATCATCCGCGTGAAGGACGAAGCGACGGGGGAGGCCGAAGAGATATGGACTGGTGATTACATCTTCGAGAACGAATGGCAGAGCTTCCGCACGAAGAAGCATCGCACGCTGAAATTGACGAGCGCGTATCGCGAGACGGATAAGAAGCGAGTGAAGATCGCGTGCGAGAGAGCCGCGCACGAAGTAAGCGGATAAACAAACCCCGCTTACTTCGTGCGCGGCTCAATCGCGTGAGAGAGAGTAAGCGGATAAACAAACCCCGCTTACTTCGTGCGCGGCTCAAGCGCGTGCGAGAGAGCCGCGCACGAAGTAAGCGGATAAACAAACCCCGCTTACTTCGTGCGCGGCTCAAAGGGAGGGAGACATGGCGTTGGCGTATTTCATCACGTTTACCACGTATGGGACGCGGCTGCCGGGGAGCGAGAAGGGCTCGGTGGATGATGAGCACAATGTCTATGGCATGCCGTTCGTGGAGGCGGATGCCGAGCGAGAGCAACGGGCGCGAGAGGCGATGACGCAGGCGCCGTATGTCATGAGTGGGGCGGAGCGTGAGATCGTGTGCAAGGCGATCGTGCAATTGGCGAAAGAGCGGGGTTGGCATTTGCTGGCGGTGCACGTGCGCAGCACTCACGTGCATGTGGTGGTATCGGCCGAGCGGGATCCCGGGCGATTGATGAGCGATCTGAAAGGCCGGGCGTCGCGCGACTTGGCGTTGGCCGGGTTCGATGACGCCAAGCGCCGACGGTGGACGCGGCACGGCAGCACGCGGCATCTATTCCATGAAGAGGAAGTTGAGGCCGCGATACGATACACGCTTGACGAGCAAGGCGAGCGCATGGCATGGTATGAGGAGCCGCGCACGAAGTAAGCGGTATTTGCGACGGGCAAAAGAACCGCTTACTTCGTGCGCGGCTCTTACATCAGGCGTGTATGATGATGGTGTGTCCTTGGGGAGGAATCGCAATGAAGACGAAAACGAGAAAGAAGCGAGGCAAGCCGGACCCGGCGATCGTCGCGGATCTGGTCAAGCGGATCGTGCGCGCGTCCAGTCCGGAGCAGATCGTACTGTTCGGTTCGGCCGCGCGAGGCGAGATGGGCCCGCACAGCGATTATGACTTGCTGGTCATCAAGGGGGGCAAGTTCAACCGCCAACGGGTGACGTTAGCGATCATCCGCGCGCTGCGCGGTAAAGGGGCGCCGGTCGATGTCGTGGTCGTCTCCCGGGAAGAGGTTGAGCGTTATCGAGACACGCATTGCCTGGTGATTTGCCCGGCGCTGAAAGAAGGGAAAGTGGTCTATGACTCGAAAGCGGCTGCCGCCTAGCGATCCGAGGGAATGGCTGAATCGGGCCAAGAGTAACCTGGCGCTGGCCAGCAATGTCATTCCCGACGTGGATTTTGAGGATTTCTGCTTTGATGCGCAACAGTGCGCCGAGAAGGCCATTAAGGCAATTTTCGTCGGACGTGGCGAGACCTTCCCATTCATCCACGACCTAGAGGAACTCCTCGGCCTACTCCAACGCAACGGCCTCAAGATTCCCAAGTACATCTTGGTGGCGGAGGAACTTTCGCCGTATGCGGCGAAGACGCGCTATCCCGGCATGGCGGACCCGGTCACGCGGCGCGAATATCGCCGCGCCGTCCGCATCGCCACGGCGGTGCTGCGCTGGGCTGAGCGGCAGGTTGCCGCAGACGCGAAAAAGCCGGGAGGGAAAAAGTAATGGCCCTGCATCCCAACTTTCCCGACCGATCCGCACGCGCTTCTCGACCCAGCAATCCGCTGGTTTCCCGCGGACGAAGCGCTGCGTGAAAAACGGTCCGATCAACTGATGCCGCCGCTGGGGCCGTTTCATCGCCGACCTATGCTCCCTTTCGTTCCGAGACGACCCCTTCGACCTCCTGGTCATCGACACAGCCGCGAGCTTCATGCCGCTCGCCGATCGCAACAAGCGGACGCAACAATGGGCCCTTGCTCAGTTGAGGCTCATCGCCGAGTCCCCCGCCGCCGTGTTGATTCTGAACCAAAGCCGCAACATGCACCGCCCGCTGGCGGCCTTCGCGGACATCGTCATCGAAATGAATGTTCCGCGTCCCCATGCTTCCCACTCCCTTCATGGGACCGGGGCCGGGGGCGAGGGCACACGTCGCCGCAACTTCACCGGCGCGGGCCGCTACCCGGAAACACTGCAATCCGTTGTTGCCGAGTTGAACCCGGAAGGCGCCGACTACGTGTTCTTGCCGGGCAGCCCCGTGCCGCACGCCCCGCTGCTCGCCACCCTGCAAACGCTGCTCACCGAAAGCCCCACGCCGCTGACGTGCCGCGAATTGCTCTCCCGCTGGCCCGGCGGCGCCCCGCGCCCGGACTCGCTTTGGCGCACCCTGGCCCGCGGCGTCGAACGGGGTATCTTCGTCGTCAGCGGCGCCGGCACGAAGACGGATGCGTTTCGGTTTGGGGTGGTGAGGCAGACGACAGCGGCGGACCTGGCGGCGGAAGAGCAACAAGATCCTGGCCCGACATAGCACCTCGGAGTTTTTGTCGGCCCGCGCTCGGCGCGGGTCTCCTGACCCCGTCACCGCCCCCCCGTCAGCGACATCGTGTTCAGTCCCATCTTTCTGAAAGCGGCTAACGAATGGACACCTATCGCTCGGGGGTTGCGCCGCTGGCCGGATCCTACATTACGCGGCGATCAGTCGCCAATTGCTTTCCTCTCGCGGAGCGAGACGCCTACATTCGTGCCCGGATCGTCGCCGCCGTCACCGGGCGTATCAAGCCTTTCTCGGTGATGATGCCCGCGATCAATTCCGCCGGCGTCACGTCGAACGCCGGGTTGTACACGCTGATGCCGTCGGGGGCGGTTTGCTTGCCGAAGCCGTGGGTGATCTCGCGCGGATCGCGCTGCTCGATGGGGATGGCGGCGCCGGATGCCAGCGACAGGTCGAAGGTGCTCGACGGGGCGGCGACGTAGAAGGGGATATTGTGCGCTTTGGCCAACAGCGCGACGCCGTAGGTGCCGATTTTGTTGGCGGTGTCGCCGTTGGCAGCGATGCGGTCGGCGCCGACGATGACCAGTTGTACGCGGCCTTCTTTCATCACCTGGGCGGCCATGCTGTCGCAGATCAGCGTGACATCGATGCCGCGCTGTTGCAGCTCCCACGCGGTCAAACGAGCGCCTTGCAGCAGCGGACGGGTTTCGTCCGCGAAGACGTGGACGCGTTTGCCTTGCTCGGCGGCGGTGAAGATGGCGGCTAGCGCGGTGCCGTAATCCGCGGTCGCCAGGCCGCCGGCGTTGCAGTGGGTGAGAATGCCGTGGCCCGCTTGAATCAGCTCGGCGCCGATCTGGCCGATGGCGCGGCACATCTGACGGTCTTCCTCCTCGATCGCGCAAGCTTCCGCGAGCATGAACGCCGCACATTCAGGGTGAAATCCGTTTGGCGACAACTGTTGGGCGCGCGCTTCCATTCGATCTAAGGCCCAAAAAAGGTTGACTGCGGTGGGACGACTCGTGCGCAAATGGTCGGCCTTCTTTCTCAACACAAAAAGGATCGATTCGCGATCTCCCGGCACTTTCCACCGTTGCAAGTCAAGCACTATGGCGTACGCCGCCGCGATGCCGATGGCCGGCGCACCGCGGACACGTAAATTGCGAATAGCTTCCCAAACGTCGTTGACTTTGCGGCAATCGCGATATTCGATCTGCGTCGGCAACAGGGTTTGGTCGAGCAGACGCAGGTGGCCGCTGTCGGCGTTGCCGATCCAGGCGAGGGTGCGCGGGGGTGGGGATGGAGGATTCATATTGGGAAAGTTTGATGGTTGCGCTAAACGGCAAGCCAAGCGCGGATCATTGTTGATTGAGGATGGCGAGCGCGGCGTCGTGCAAGAGGCCGTTGCTGGCGATCACGTCGGTGCGGTCGATGTCGAACTTGCCGTCCCAGGCGCTGATTCTGCCGCCGGCTTCTTCGATGATGGGGATCAGCCCGCCCAGGTCCCAGGCGTGGACGCCGTATTCGATCATCAGTTCGCCGGAGCCTTGCGCGACCAAAACGAAGCCGTAGAAGTCCCCGAAGCCGCGCTGGCGAACGGTCTGCTTGAGCAACTTCAAGAACTGCGCTTCATAGCCGGCGCGGCTGAACCAGGTGATGCTCGAATAAAAGACATGGGCGTCGGCGAGCTTGTCGATCTTCGACACGTGAAGGCGGCGATCGTCGCGAAAAGCGCCGTCGCCGCGCAGCGCCCGATAGGTCTGCTGCATGGCGGGCAGGTAGGTGACGCCGGCGATGACTTCACCCTTGTATTCCAGGCCGACCAGCGTCGCCCAGATCGGCACGCCGCGGACGAAGCTGCGCGTGCCGTCGATCGGATCGATGATCCAGCGATAGCCCGACGTGCCCGGCGTGGCGCCCGATTCCTCGCCCAGAAATCCATCCTGCGGAAACTTGCCCAGGAGCGACTTGCGCAAGAGTTGTTCGGCGCCCTGGTCGGCGATGGTCACGGGCGACAGATCCTGCTTCCACTGCACCGCAATGCCCTGGTCGAAATGCTGCAACGCGAACTGCCCCGCCTGAAATGCGGCGTCGAGGGCGACTTCATAGCGATTGCGCCAGTCGGCATTCATGGGTCTTCCATGTTGGGCGAGCCGTGAGGCGTAAGCCTCCGGGTGCAGGATCCTGTGGTCTCGCCTGATATTCATCCGGGGGCTTACGCCCCACGGCTCGCCGGCTTATTCCTTCTTCCCCGGCTGCAAACGATAACTCACCGTGTTCGGCGTCACGTCCGGCGGCGGCTCGTAGGGCAGCGATTTCAGGAACTGCACGAGATCGTCGAGTTCACCTTTGGCCAGGTGGCTCGTCTTACCGTGCTTGTCGCCCTTGTTCTGCGTCGTGAGCACTTCGAGCAGCGTCTTGGCTTTGCCGGTGTGCAGGTAGGGCGCGGTGCGATAAATGCCGAGCAGCGTCGGCGTATCATAGGCGGCGCCCATCTTCTCGGTCGGATCGTCCCTGCCGGTGCCGACATCATGAATCTTGTACGGTTTCTGCAGCGAGCTGTCGGTGTAGTACGGTCCGCTGTGGCAGGTCGCACAGCCGACGTCGCTGCGGAAGAAGACCGCCTTGCCGCGCTCGGCGGCCGGCGCTAGCTTGCCGGGGGCGGGAATGTGCGGCGACAGCGGGAAGTCGAACGAGTTGCAGTAGATCGCCATGGCGTCGAGGTCCTTTGAGCGGCCCGACGTTTTGTCTTCGAGTTCCGCTTTTTCGAAGCCCTTTTTGCCGTGGATCGGCCCCGCGATCAAGCCGAACCCACCCATGAGTTTGCCGCGGATCGTGTACTCGAAGTCTTGCACCTCGTCGCGATCGGCCGACCAATGCAGCGGGTGCGTGTGCGCCATGCCCATGAGGGCCGTGGTTTTGCGCATGCCTTCGGGGTTGTTCCAGACACGGGCGTCGTGCAGACCATCGGGATGGCATGATGAACACGCGATCCAGCGACGGCTGGTGAGCGGCGGCAATGCGGTGTTGAAAAGGACCTTGCCCAGCACCCATTCCGGCGTTTTGGGCGGAGCGCACGTCTTGATCGTCGCAACCTTCTGCATGGACGGCGTGTAAACGCCCACTGCGAAATCCATGGCATGGTAGACGTAGACCGACTTGCCATCGGGGCTGACGCGAATCGCACGCGGGTTCTTGCCGATGGTCACGGCGTTGCCGACGCGCTCGATTTCCTTGTAATCGTCGTCGATCACGTCGCAGACGTTCATGTCGTTGGTGCCGGCGTAGATGATGTAGAAACGTTTGGCGTCCGGCGACAGGGCGACTTCCCACGGATTGGTCACCACGTAGACGCCGTTGAACGTGTCCATGCCGAACGACACGCGGCGGCGTACCCCCCCTTGGTCCTCCCCTTGGGAAGGGGGGGATACACGTTGGTCCCCCCCTTGGGAAGGGGGGGTGCGGGGGGGTGGCTTAAGATCGCACACCGACATTTGCGGAAAGATCGAGCCGGCGCCGTCGATGGTTTTGATGATCGAACGGATGTGCGGCAAGTACGCTTTGGGACGCGTCGGATGGAGGGCCACTTGGCGACACAGATTGTCGGTGGAGTGGCCTTTCCAGGAATCGACGATCTGACCCGAGTCCAAATCGATCGCGTTCAGAATGCCCGTGTAGAACTCGGTGACGTAGAGCCGCTTCTCGTCGGCGCTGACGGCGAGGCCGCGCGTGAACGAACCGGCGGGAATCTCGCGGACGACGCTTTCCTGCGCCACATCGATCTCGCTGACCAGGCCCAGATAATCGTGCGTCACCCAGACGCGCCCGCCTGTCTTGTCGGCGACGATGCCGTAGGGCTCCGCTTTCACGGCGAGTTTCTTGCTGATTTGGCCGGTGGCCGCATCGAAAAAGACCACCGCGCTGCCGGCGAACAGCGTGACGGCGGCGCGCGGGCCGTTGCCGATCCAGGCGACCCCTTCCGGCTTCGAGCCGACGGGGATTTCGCGCAGCACTTCGCGTTTGACGGCGTCGATGACCGTGACGGTGCCATTGTCGGGATTGGCGACCAACAGGCGCGACCCGTCGGGAGAGACGTCGAGCAGGCTGCTGCTCGTGCCGGCGAGAACTTGATTAGCGGCAAAGACCAGAGTGATCATGGCCGCGAAGAAGTGGCGATGCATCGACTCGCTCCAAGGCGGGAGGCAAAAGGGGGTAGGTGGTTGAAGATCATTATGGAGGGAAGACAGCGAATTTGCAATTGTCCTCGGGCCGTTTAGCCCCGGTTCGCAGAACCGGGCCGTGTCGGCACGTGGGCATGGTTCAAAAACGTGCCGTTGCGGGTACCATGCGACAGTGCAACTGACTGGGCCACTTGGCCTAGTCGGTGCAGTCGTGGTGGTTTTCCGTAACCATCAGATTCATAAGCCTTTGCGACACCAAAAAGGGGCGACTAGGCCACAATTCACGATAGTCCACACACACAGGTTTGGGCATGGTTCACAAATGCGCACAGGCATAGGTGCTTTTCGAGACGACAGCATTTCGACACAGTTGGCACGCACTCAACTTCCTAACCTCTTCAGCCATCAAATGTTACACCGACAAAAATGCCGGCATCACATGACAGGATGGTGTAGTCCCTGCAGCATTTGCACTGTCACCCAGAAATGGCAAGAATTGAATTTTGCCGTTCCAGGCCTCGCTGCTGGGCGCAGCGGTCTCGGTTGGCCGGCCATGGAAAAATAGGCAAGATAGCTAACCCCGAAACTGGGAAAGGTTTGCCGTTTCTGCCGAAGGAATCAAGTATGCCGCTTTTGCCGCCGATATTCTCTCGTAGCTGTAGGCCCGCTGTAGGACCGCATGTCCGAGGGCGGGCTTCCCCGAAGGTAGGACGGGTTTCCTAACCCGTCCGGCTACGACGGGTTAGGAAACCCGTCCTACGACCGCAGACGGAGCGAGGGAACCATGGCACGAAGCTGGAAATTGGCGGCAGGGATGGTTGCATGGCTAGGCGTGACGGCAGCGCTGCAAGCGCAGACGCCTCCTCCGCCGGTGCCGATCGCACCTTCCGGCGGCGGCCCAATTGCCTTTCCGCAACAGCCCATAGGGCCTATGGGGCCTATGGGGCCTATGGGTGGTCCTTGGCAACCGCCCGCTCCTGGTCCTGGCCGCGGCCCCGGGCTGGGAACGCCCGGCGCTCCTGGCGCTCCGGGCGGCGGCGGCGATGATCCGCTGCAGCTCGACAGCAAGGCGATCCGGCAAAACGCCTTCGGCAGCGAAGACGGCGGCGACTACCGCCCCATCCACAATCAGCTCAACATCGAATACCTCGTCCTGTGGTTCAAGAGCCATCACCATACCGTGCTCTCGACCAACGGCGATCTGAACGACCCCACTCCCGGCGCCATTGGCCAGCCGGGCACCTCGATCCTCCACGGCAATCGCACCGGTCCCGGCTCGAGCAGCGCCCTGCGCCTCACCTACACCTGGTGGGTCGTCGATCCTGAAATCATCAGCCTGGACACCTCGTTCACCATCATGGAGCAGCGCCGCTTGCTGTTCCACGCCGCGTCCAATGAACTCGGCCAGCCGGTGATTACCCGGCCCTTCTTCAACACCGTCGCCAACGCCAACGATGCCGATCCGCGGGCCCTGCCCTTCATCATGCGCGGCACGGTCAACGACAGCTTCCTCACGCGCATGATGGGGGCCGAAGCGAACTTCAAGTACAACGTCACCGGCCGGCCCTGCGATGAAGGCCTGGCGCTCATGCTCTTCAGCGGCCCGCGCTGGATTCGCCTGGATGAACGCTACCAGAACCGGGATTTCTCCCAGGACATTCCCGCCGGCACCGGCGAAACGCGCGTCTTCAGCGACAGCATCACCGCCTTCAACGAATTCATCGGCGGCCAGGTCGGCGGCACCCTGCGCTGGCGCTGGGATCGCCTCTCGCTTGACATGACCACCAAACTCGCCGTCGGCCAGAATTTCCAGACCATCAAGGCGTCCGGCCGCACCGCCCAGTTCAACAACATCGCCGGCACCATTACCACCAGCAACGAAGGTTTGTACGTGCAATCGACCAATTCCGGCAACAGCCATTCGCAACATATCACGATCGTGCCGGAATTCGATCTGAACGTCGGTCTCTTCCTGACCGACAATTTCCGGTTCTCGGTCGGCTGCGGCGGGTTCAACATGAGCAACGCCCTGCGGCCCAGCGCGATCTTGGATCGCCGCATCGAGGTGCAGGCGCCCGGCATCCAGACGACCAATCCCGCGCGCCGTTTCCAGCAGACCGACTTCTGGGCGGAATGGGTGAGCTTCGGGTTTGAATTCATGTACTAACAACGTGCGCGGAAATAATCGCTCAAGAGCCGCGCACGCAGTAAGCGGCTTGACGCCGCCGCTTACTGCGTGCGCGGCTCTTAGGTCGTTGCGGCTTTACCCCCCCGCCTACCTGGTGCGGGGGCTGTG
>Ga0080064_1001223_pt1 | contig 54735 bp, 52 predicted proteins | sample Subgrocontami54m_FD_69260 | JGI IMG/M metagenome (GOLD analysis project Ga0080064, IMG submission 69260) | Subsurface groundwater microbial communities from S. Glens Falls, New York, USA - GMW46 contaminated, 5.4 m (SPADES assembly) (version 2) ...
TGGCTGTAGAAGGTGCCTAGCTTGAAGACGTGTCCCACCTCGATGCCCTTGGTCTGGCGCAGTGCGCCGCCGCAGCGAGGGCAGGCGTGTCCCGCCTGGGTGGCGGCGATGTCGAGAAGCTGGTCCACGGAGAAATCACGAGGGTAGTTGGCATTGCGCAGGTGGGTGTCTGCCTTGTTGGCGCCGACCACGAAGTTGCTGCCCAACTGGATGGAGTCGTCGGCGATGACTCGCACGCCCTTCACCCCAATGGGAGACGCCGAGCCAGCCACCAGGCCGGCGGCGGCCACCTCCTGATCGGTGGCCAGGTGAAGGTCGAAGCAGTGGAGGGCGTTCTTGAGCTTGACCTCGTTGACCTCCAGGTCGCCGCGAATGACGGCGAAGACCATCTGGCCGTCGGCCATGTAGAACACGGCCTTGAGGGTGCGGGACCGCGGTACTCCCAGGAATCCGGCCACCTCCTCGATGGTCTTCATGCCCGGAGTGGAGACTGGCTCCAGGGGCAGCGGGGCCTCGACAGGAAGGGGCGCCTTGACGCTCTGGGCGCGCTCGGCGTTGGCGGAGTAGCTGCACTGGCTGCAGAAGATGACGTCGTTCTCGCCGCTGTCGGCGACCACCATGTACTCGTGGGACTCCTTGCCGCCAATGGCGCCACTGTCCGCCTCTACAGCGATGGCCTGAAGGCCACAGCGTCGGAAGATGTTGTAGTAGGCGGACATCATGGCCTGGTAGCTGGCGTCCAGCCCGGCATCGTCGGCGTCGAAGCTGTAGAGGTCCTTCATGGCGAACTCGCGGGCACGCATCAGGCCGCCCCGGGGCCTAGGCTCGTCCCGGAACTTGTTCTGGATCTGGTAGATACGTAGAGGGAGGTCGCGGTAGCTCTGCACGTGGCGGCGTACCAGGAGGGTAACCACCTCCTCGTGGGTAGGTCCCAGGCACAGGACATGGTCCTTGCGGTCGGTGACGGTAAACAGAACCGGTCCCATGGCGCGGCGGCGGTCCGTCTCCTCCCAAATCTCCACGGGCTGGAGCGCGGGCATCAGGACCTCCTGGCCCCCGGCGGCGTCCATCTCCTCGCGGATGATCTGCTCGATCTTGCGCAGGGAGCGCCAGGCCAGGGGCAGGTAGGTGTAGACGCCCGCCGCCACCTGCTGGATAAGGCTGGCCTTGAGCATTAGCCGATGGCTGGGGGTCTCCGCCTCCGCTGGCTCCTGGCGGAGGGTGCGGCCTAGAAGCTGTGTCATACGCATATCGTGTGTATGATAATGCACTGGTGGGCAGGCACACTAGCCCCCTAACGGGACAAGAACTACCCCAGGCTGAAGGTCATCAACTAAATAGGGCGACATTACCTGTCATTCTGATGGAGTCCCTGCGGCTAAGGACGACCGAAGAATCTCGTGACACGCCCAGTGAGAGGGCATAACGACGAGATTCTTCGCCCCGAGCCGCGGGGGCTCAGAATGACATTGGACCGGCGCCGTTTCACCTTGCAGGTGAGGGTGCCAAAGTTGAATCGCTATTCTTGGGCCACGTAGGGGCGGGTTTGAAACCCGCCCTTGCGTTTGCACCCGGCCTCGCCCGGCCGGTAGCAGACCGAGGTGAGCGCATATGCGTAGGGGCAATTCATGAATTGCCCCTACGGATCAGGAAGCGGAGAACGCGCCGGGCCCGAGGAGCCGGGTCAATTCTGACTCCAGGTCTGGGCAGTACGCCACGGATGGTCCTTCAAGGGCCGTTTCGCTGCCATTGCTGCGGATTGCCAAACGGGTGGCCGTGTCGCCTGGGTAGCGGTGTAGCAGCGCGAACAGGTCTCTCACCCGAAGGATGTCAGCGTCGCGATCGGTAGTCTCGGCAAGGCGGATGGTCAGCCTGCGGGGATGTGCTGGTGGAGGTGGTTGGTTTGTACCCGGACTAAAGGGTGGGGCTAGGTCAGGCGGATCTGGCGCAGGCATAGTCTGTCCGGCGCCCGGCCCGGATTGTTGAATACCCGGCCTGTAGGCCGGGGCCACGTCCGATGGCTGTGGCCTGCGGGCTTTCTTCAGCACGACCACGTGGCTCAGGGGAGGCGCGAAGGCCGGGGCTGTGCCTACAGGCTGTGGTTCCGCAGCTTCTTCCGACGCGTGGTCCACCGCTGCAGGTGGATAGGACTCTATGTTGTCGCAGACCACCTGAAGCCGGTCCTGCCGCTCTTTCACCTTGCCCCGGACCAGCAGCAGCGCGCCCTGCTGCCACAGCTCCCGGGTCCGCTCATAGACCTCGGGCCAGGCGGTGACCTCGATCTCTTTCTGGGCCAGGTCCACCAGCGTAGCGGTGAGAAAAGCCCGGTGGTCGCGGTTGGTGTAGCGCTCCTGGACAGTGCTCACTTCCCCCGCCAGCACTACGGGCTGGTTGACCATCTCCTGGGTGATGTCCGACCAGACCAGGGTGACCTCCTCGCCGCCTGACCGGGCGAGCTCCACCAGGGGGCTGTGGGACAGCGGCACGCCCAGCAGCTCGCGCTCCCATTGCCTGGCCTCGGCAGGAGAGGAGTCCTGGGCCGCGATCTCCAGCGCGGGCAACGGCACAGGCACGCTGTCCCCGAACAGGTCAAACATGCTGGCCTGGCCCGTCTCCTTCCGGCGGTGCTCCTGTTGGGCCAGGGCCAGAATGCGGTCCAGGGAGGCGAGCAGCCCGCCACGGGGGCCCAGGCAGTCCAGGCCGCCGGCCTTGATGAGGCTCTCCAGGGCTGGCCTCTTCAGGTTGCCCGTGTCGGTCCGGCGGCAGAGGTCCTCGACGGACTTGAACGGCCCACCCTTAGCGCGGGCCTGCACGATGGGGGCCACCGCCCCCTCGCCCACGTTCTTCACGTTGGCCAGTCCCCAGCGGATGCCGCTGCCCTCCAACGAGAAAACGACCTGGCTGCGGTTGATGTCAGGAGGCAGCACGTCAATCCCCAGGCGGTGGCACTCGGCCACGGCGGAGGCGACCTTCTCCTCGCGTTGGGCGTAGAGGGCAAGCAGGGCGGTCATGTACTCGCCCGGGTAGTGGGCCTTGAGGTAGGCCGTCCAGCAGGCGATCATGGCGTAGCTGACGCTATGGGCTTTGTTGAAGGCGTAGCCCGCGAATGGCTCGATGAGGTCGAAGACCTTGGTAGCCACTTCCTCGGAGAAGCCCTTCCCCTGGGCGCCAGCCAGGAAACGTTCCCGTTCCTGCCGCATGATCTCGGGGACCTTCTTGCCCATGGCCTTGCGCACGATGTCCGCCTGGCCCAGGGTGTACCCGGCGAAGGCCTGCACGATGAGTAGCACCTGGTCCTGGTAAACGATGATGCCGTAGGTTTCTTCGAGGATGGTCTCCAGCGCTGGGTGGGGGTAGGTAACCTCTCGGCGTCCGTGCTTGGAATCTATGAACTCGGGCAGGTGCTGCATGGGTCCAGGGCGGTACAGAGCGATCATGGCTGCCACGTCGCTGAAGGTCGAAGGCTTTAGCTCCCTGATGTAGCGGCGCATGCCTGTGCCTTCAAGCTGGAATACGCCGGTGGTCTCGCCTGACGACAGCAGGTTGAAGGTGTCAGGGTCATCGAGGGGTATCTGGTCTAGCTTCAGTACCACGCCCCGGGACTGGGCCACCAGCTCCTGGACCTTGCGTAGCAGGGTGAGGTTGATCAAGCCCAGGAAGTCCATCTTGAGCAGGCCGATCTTGGCGATGGGATCCATAGGGTACTGGGTCATGGCGATGGCGGTGGCGTCGTCCTTGACCGCACGCTGGAGGGGGATGATGTTCGTCAGCGGCTCTCGGGAGATGACCACCCCTGCGGCATGGGTGCTGGCGTGGCGGGTGATGCCCTCCATGGAGCGGGCATCGTCTATGAGCTGGCGCAGGATGTTATCCTGGGTGTAGAGCGTCTTTAGCTCGGGCACCCCGTCCAGGGCCTCGGCCAGGTCCTTGGCGCCGAAGGGGATAAGGCGGGCCACCCGGTCCACCTCCCCGTAGGGGAGCCCTTGCGCCCGGCCCACGTCGCGGATGGCGGCTCGGGCGCCCAGGGTGCCGAAGGTGATGATCTGGGCCACCTGCGCAGGGCCGTAGCGCTGCGAGGCCCAGGCGATGACCTCGCCGCGCCGGTCGTCCTGGAAGTCCATGTCAATATCGGGCATCTCGTGGCGTTCCACGTTCAGGAAGCGCTCGAAGACCAGGCGGTTGGCCAGAGGGTCTACCAGGGTCACGCCCAGGCAATAGAGCACCAGGCTGGCCGCGGCGCTGCCCCGGACGTTGAACAGGATGTCCCGCTCGTGGACGAAGGCGGAGATTTCCCTGACCACAAGGAAGTAGTTGGCGAACTTGGTCTGCCGGATGACATCCAGCTCGTAGGCCAGGCGGCGCTCCATCTCCTCGGTGACCTGGGGGTAGCGCTGGCGGAGGCCCTCGCGCGCAAGCTGGGCCAGGTAATCGTCGGCGCTCAGGCCAGGCGGGATATGGGCCTCGGGCATGAGCGTGCGCCCAAACTCCAGCTTCAGTTCGCAGGACTCGGCGATGCGCTGGGTGTTGGCAATCGCCTCCGGCAGCTCCGGGAACAGGCGGGCCATCTCCTCCTCGCTCTTAAGGTAGTAGGAGTCGTCGGACATCCTGTGCCGCTTCTCATCCTTGATGTTGGTGTTGGTCTGGATGCAGAGCAGCAGGTCGTGGAGCCGCGAGTCCTTCTGATGTAGGTAATGGACATCGTTGGTGGCCACCAGGGGTATGGCCGACTCCTGCGCCAGCCCCACAATCTGTTTGTTGACCTGGCGCAGCTCAGGGATGTTGTGGTCCTGTACCTCGAGGTAGAAGTCGCCGAAGGTCTCTTTGTACCACTTGGCGGACTGGGTGGCTTCTGTGGCGCGTCCCTGGGACAACAGGCGCGGTATCTCGCCCTGGAGACAACTGGAGAGGGCGACCAGCCCCTGGCTGTGCTGGGCCAGCAGCTCTTTGTCCACCCGGGGCTTGTAGTAGAAGCCCTGCATCTGGGCCGCTGTAGAGAGTTGGATGAGGTTGCGGTAGCCCGTGGCGTCTTTGGCTAGCAGGACGAGGTGATACGAGCTCTTGTCGCCGGGGTCCCGCGAGGTATGGCTGCCCGGGGCGACGTACACCTCGCAGCCCAGGATGGGCTTGATGCCGACGTCTTTGGCAGCCTGGTAGAACTCCACGAGGCCGTAGAGGGCGCCGTGGTCGGTGATGGCCAGGCTGTCCATGCCTAGGTCCTTGGCGCGCTGTGCCAGGGCCTGGCTGCGGCACAGCCCGTCCAGCAGGCTGTACTCCGTGTGGACATGGAGGTGGGTGAACATGGCTGCCCGCATTTTACCACCGCCGCCCGGCGGGCCAGAAGGTGGGGGCTTATGTAAATCGGCAATGCACCCCCTGTCGTTGCGAGCGCAGCGAAGCAATCCGCCCCCTGGTTATGCGCTGAGACCACGGATTGCTTCGGCCCTAATGGGGCCTCGCAACGACAAGTGCCAATCGGGTTGACCGTGTCACTGCTATGCGTTACTCTAGGATGTAACGGAGGATGTCATGGCAAAAGTAAAGGCAGTATCCATCACCGAGGCGCGGCCCAAGCTGACCCACCTGGTCAACGAGGTGGCCGAAGGCGGCGAACCGTACCTCATCGTGGCCAACAGCCAGGTCAAGGCGGTAATCATGGGGCTGGACGAGTACAACTCCCTGCTGGACCGGCTGGAGGACCTGGAGGACAGCAACGACATTCTGAAGGCTAAGCTGGCCAATGAGCCGACCATTCCTTTCGAGGACTACTTGAAAGAGCGCGCCGAGAGACAGCAGGCCGATGTACCGGCTGCGCGTTGAGCGTGCGGCCAAGAAAGACCTTGACCGTCTCGCTGAAGACCAATTTCAGCGGGTGTCTGAGGCGATACAGTCGCTGGTTCAAAACCCGAGGCCGATGGGTTCACTCAAACTGACCGGGCAAGAGGGCATCCGGCTGAGGGTTGGCGACTACCGTGTGGTCTATGACGTAGACGACAAGGAGCAACTGGTAGTGGTCTATCGAGTCAAGCACCGGCGAGAGGCGTACCGGTAGCCCGCCGGACCCTGCTTTACGGTGTGCCACGTAAGGAACGTATAATGTGTTAGCTGGGAGGCCCCTTATGCAGCGCAACACCTATTTGCTCAACATAGAGGTCCAGCCTTTGGAAGAAGGGGGATTCTTCGCTGTCTGCCCGGCCCTTCAGGGTTGCCACGCCGAAGGCGAAACTGTGGCCGAGGCCATTGAGAACCTGGAGGACGTGGCACGCATATTGATTGAACTGCGTGTCGAGGACGGCCTGCCAATCCCTGACGAGATCCGAGTGGCCCAGCCAGGCGACGTGCTGCGTGGTGAAATCCTGGTCACGGTCGCCGCATGAGGTATGGCGAGCTGGTGAGGAAGCAAGCGAAGTCTGGTTTCCTATCTCGTGTCCCTCACCTGGAAGCGGAGGCGAATCGTTGGTTGGAAAACTGGCCCCTGCGAACGCGCGATGTGCTGAGAAGGCGAGTGTCCAGTTCTAACACCGATGACGTCTATCCTGCATTGCTAGAGCTGTACGTTCACGAGATGCTCCGACATCGGTTTCTGGGAGTGTGCTATGAGCCCACTCTCCCGAATACCCCCAACCACCCCGAGTTTCTCGCTCGCGACGGGCGGGAATCTATCATTGTTGAGTGCAAGGTCGTGTTTGACGAGGAATGTATTCGGGTTTCAAACAGAGAGATAACTCGCCTCGTGAACGTGGTCAACACCATCCAGAGCGACTATGGGATTTCGATCCAGCCGGAAGGGCGCCTACGGCGGGCAATCATACCGAGAAGAATAGGGGCGTTCTTAAGGAGGGAACTCCCTAGGCTGCCGCGGCCTATCCAGCTTGGAACGTCATTGGTCTTCAGCGATCCTCCAACGGGCACAAGGGTTACCTTTGAGCTACTGGGACCAAACGATCCCGGAGCCAATCCCGTCTGGACGTGGTGGCCATCAGGCGAGAGAGCAGAAGAGGTGACGACACACGAGAGAATCCTGTCCGCTGTTGATGAAAAGGCGACGAAGTATGGGGAACTGGCGGAGCCGTTCCTGGTCGTGATATGGCCACTTACCGAGTTTCCCCCTATCAGTCCCGTCATACTGCGCGCGCTGTACGGGGACGACCAACTCCAGATCAACCCTCTAACTAGGTCCGTTGTAGGAAGGACGAGAAGCGCAAACGGGGCGTTCACCAGGGTGTCAAAGGAGGGTGCTGCACTGTGCAGTCGCGTAAGCGCGGTCGGTATCTACCACCTACATTTGGACTCCCAAGATACACACGAGCACCGATTTGCCATCTTTCACAATCCTCACGCGGGACATGTCCTGAATCCGTCTCTCTTCGATCGCGTACCACACTTTGCGGTCCAGACTCATAACGACCAAGTTACGACTTTGGGCTGGCGCGACGGCGCCCGTCCACACTGGTGGGATTAGCCGCCATGCCTGCCTTCCGTATTGTCTCTGACTTCAAGCCTATGGGGGACCAACCCCAGGCCATCGAGCAACTCGTCGAAGGGCTGGAGAAGGGCTATCGCCACCAGACCCTCCTGGGCGTCACCGGCTCGGGCAAGACCTTCACCATCGCCAACGTCATCGAGCGGGTGCAGCGTCCCACCCTGGTGCTGGCCCACAACAAGACCCTGGCCGCCCAGCTCGCTTCTGAGTTCCAGGACTTCTTCCCCGACAACGCAGTCGAGTATTTCGTCTCCTACTACGACTACTACCAGCCCGAGGCCTACATCCCACGGACCGACACCTACATTGAGAAGGACGCGGACATCAACCAGGAGATTGACCGCCTGCGCCACGCCGCTACCCGAGCCCTGCTTACACGGCGCGATGTCGTCATCGTGGCCTCGGTGTCCTGCATTTATGGCCTGGGCTCGCCCGAGGAGTACCAGTCCTTTGTGCTGTACGTGAAGGTGGGGGAGCGGCGCAACCGCGACAAGCTGGTCCGCCAGCTTGTGGACATGCAGTACGAGCGCAACGACATGGACTTCGTCCGGGGCCGCTTCCGCATCCGGGGCGACACCCTGGAGATCATGCCCGCCTACGAGGAGATCGCTGTCCGCATCGAGCTCTGGGGTGACGAGGTCGAGCGCATTGTGACCATAGACCCCCTCACCGGCGAGCGCTTGGCTGAGCTAGCTGACATCGAGCTGTACCCCGCCAAGCACTTTGTCACCTCCAAGGACAAGCTGTTGGAGGCCATCGAGGACATCAAGGCGGAGCTTAAAGACCGCCTGGCCGAGCTGCGTGCCCAGGAGAAGATTGTGGAGGCCGCCCGCCTGGAGCAGCGCACCAACTACGACATCGAGATGCTCCAGGAGACTGGCTACTGCCACGGCGTGGAGAACTACTCCCGCCACCTGGCCCGCCGGGCGCCGGGCAGCACCCCCTACACGCTGCTGGACTACTTCCCCGATGACTTCCTGCTCATTGTGGACGAGTCGCACATCACCCTGCCCCAGGTGCGGGGCATGTTCCACGGCGACATGTCGCGCAAGCAGACCCTGGTGGACTACGGGTTCCGCCTGCCCTCGGCCCTGGACAACCGCCCGCTCATGTTCGAGGAGTTCGAGGCGCGCACCAGCCAGGTCATCTACACGTCGGCCACGCCCGCGGCTTACGAGTACGAGGTCAGCCAGCAGGTGGCGGAGCAGCTTATCCGGCCTACGGGCCTGCTCGATCCCTCGGTGGAGGTGCGCCCCACCAAGGGTCAGATAGACGACCTGATCCATGAGGTCAAGCTGCGGGTGGAGAAGGGCCAGCGTGTCCTGGTGACGACGCTCACCAAGCGCACCGCCGAGGAGCTAGCCGACTACCTCATCGAGATGGGGGTCAGGACCCACTACTTGCACTCCGAGATCGAGACCCTGGAGCGGGTGGAGATCCTGCGCGACCTGCGCCTGGGGGTCTACGACGTGGTGGTGGGCATCAACCTCCTGCGCGAGGGGTTGGACCTGCCCGAGGTGAGCCTGGTGGCCATCCTGGACGCCGACAAGGAGGGCTTCCTGCGCTCCGACGTCTCCCTCGTCCAGGTCATGGGCCGGGCCGCCCGCCACGAGGAGGGCCACGTCATCATGTATGCCGACACCATGACTGGCTCCATGGAAAAGGCCATAGACGAGACCAACCGGCGCCGGGCCGTCCAGGAGGCGCACAACGCGGCCCACGGCATCACGCCCAAGGGCATCAAAAAGGCGGTCAAGGACATCACCGAGCGGGTGCGTATGGTGGCCGAGGAGAAGGCCCCTTACTTCGTAGCCAAAGAGCTACCCAAGGACGACCTGCTGCGCATCGTGAAGGACCTGGAGGTACAGATGAAGCAGGCCGCCCGCAACCTGGAGTTCGAGAAGGCGGCGCTGCTGCGCGACCAGATCATTGAGCTACGCAAGGAGCTGGTGTCCCAGGAGCAGCAGGCCATCGCCGCCGCAGGCATCCGCGTGGGTGGGAAAAGGGCGAGGGAGTAGCACTCTCCCTGTCGTTCCTATGAAAAAGCCCCCGTTTTTCATCCGGCGTGGTGGCCGGACCAGCGGCCATGCACAGTTGCGAGGCCCCGCAGGGCCGAAGCAATCCGTATCTCCACGCATAACCAGGGCGGACGGATTGCTTCGTCCCGAGGCGTCGGGACTCGCAACGACAGTTTGGGCATCATTCAGAGACGCGCGAGCCGAAGCCCTGACCCAGAGCGCAGCGAAGGGGAAGGGAAGCGAAGCAATCCGCCCCCCGGTTGTTGCCGTAATTGTGGCTGGAGCAGGTTCCAAACCTGCTCCCCGAATTCTGCCGATCGCACACTGACTCGGCGCCGGAAAAGCAGGGTTCAGGTTTTCAACCTGAACCCGCGCGGGGATGTGCTATTATCCATCTAGAACACGATAAGTTATGGCAGTGAGACTCCGATGCCTGCACTAGCGCAGAGTGAACTGAGGGGACTTCTAGGCAAGATCGTGGACAAGCTGGTGCGGGAGTATCAGCCGGAGAAGATCATCCTCTTTGGCTCCTATGCCTACGGCGCTCCCACCGAGGACAGCGACATAGACCTGTTCATCATCAAGGACACGGACCAGGACCGCATCCAGCGCTTCGTGGAGGTCAAGAGGCTCATTTACGAGCGTGGGCGCCGCATCTCTGTTGCCCCGTTAGTCTACACGCCGCGTGAGGTAAGTGACAGACTAGACCTCGGCGATGACTTTGTCGAGGATGTGCTGACTCGGGGTGAGGTGCTGTATGCAGCTTGAGCCTTGCGGAGGGGTACAAATGGATGCATTTGACGAGGTGCTTGCCGCTCCAATTGAGGACATCGAATTCGAGCTCAGAGGACACGGCCCGGTTCCTTGGTCCGAGTTCTGGCTGAACCCTCGCCGCCTACGCGGCAGCGACTTCTTGATGCGATGGTCGCAAGGAGTTTGGAGCGAAGAACGGTTGATCCAAGCGGTCAACGAAACTGATAAGTACTTCGCTTTGCCGTATGGGCCCAGCGGGACCGCGCCTGACGATGACCCGAGGGCTTTTGAGCTGTATTTCGAGCGCCTGGAGAAGGCGGGTCTGGGTCAGCTTAAGCGCCCCGATCTGCTGGTGTTCCGACGCTCACAGGAAAAGGTCGTCACGGGCCTCGTTGAGCAGCTTGGCGGGAACCAGGAGTTGCCATTCATACCGGAGGATGATCCAAAGGTTGAGAAGCTGCTGTCTCTGGCTATCCTCGCCGTAGAATGCGAGAATAGCTTGTGGCGGGCGAGTCAAATGCCGGATTATGGTTCAGAGCTAAAGCCGCAGCGACGGCTGGGCGGTGCACCCGGGTTGAAGAGGTCAGCGGTGCTGCCTACGGTAATTGTGAAAGACGAAGACCGAGATCCTCTTAAGGGTTGGCAGCAACAGAGGCGCACAGAAATCCACATTTGGCACGTGTTCTATGATATGGCTTTTGGGCTTGCTTTGGACGCGGCGGAGAACCTGATCGAACAAGGGAAGATCGTGCCGACGAAGCAGGTCTTTCAAGCACCAGGCGGTGCGACGACTGCGAAAATCATCTACAAGTTCTACTACCACTACGCTTACCCTGTTGGCAAAGCGCGGGACGAGCCAACTCTTGTTGCGGCCCACATAACCGACAAGAATGGACACATACTGCCATATGTGAGGTTCGACGGAGGCAGTTTAACGCTCAGCCCGGAAGCGTTAAAGGTTCTGGATGAAGCATCAGGCCAAGGCAAACGATGAGAACAATACCGCGGCCACAAGAATTGCCAAGGGCTGGCCCCGCAAGGGAAGCGCTCAGGGAAAAGGGGCAGTTCTGGACACCTCCTTGGGTGGCCGAAGCCATGGTAGCGTATGTGTTGGGCGGTGGCAGCGATAGTGTGTTCGACCCGGCGGTGGGAGAGGGGGCCTTCTTCCGCGCGGCGAAGGTTCTAGCCGACGAGGCTGGCAGAAGCGTTACTCTTCTGGGGACGGAGATTGATCCTCGGGCGCTACGGCAGGCGTTGCAGAACGGGCTGGCAGAAGAGGAACTCGCTGGTGTGAGGACAACGGACTTCGTGCTGGAACCGCCCGAAGGGCGCTTCTCTGCCATTGTGGCGAATCCGCCTTACGTGCGGCACCATAGGCTGGCAACAGCGGTGAAGGAAAGACTGAAGAGCTTCGGAGCGAGTCTGGTTGGTGAACCTCTTGACGGACGTGCGGGTCTCCACGTCTATTTCCTGCTGCGCGCTCTCCAACTGCTGGCAGAGGATGGCCGGCTCGCTTTCATAGTGCCCGCCGATACGTTCGAGGGCGTCTTTGCGCCAACGCTCTGGCGGTGGGTTACGGAGCACTACTGGTTGGAGGCCGTGGTTACCTTTGAACCCGATGCGTCTCCGTTTCCCGACGTTGACACTAACCCTTTAATCGTGTTCGTGAGGAACGCTCAGCCAAGGCCGGACTTCCTGTGGCTTAGGTGTTGTCAGCCAGGAACACCTGACCTGAAGGCATGGGTACTTGCAGGGTGCCCTGGAGAATGGAGCGAATCCCTTTCTGTGCATAGGCGTCAGCTATGGGAAGGTTTGGCCACCGGCCTGTCGAGACCTCCCACAGTGCGATTGGACGGCGACCCAACCCTGGGTGACTTCGCCACCGTCATGAGGGGAATTGCCACTGGTGCCAACAGCTTCTTCTTCTTAACCCCTAGACAAGCAGCCCTTCTAGGAATACCGCGCGAATTCCTGCTTCCCGCCATCGGACGCACGCGTGATGTGCGTGGCGAGGAGGTAACTATGGAGACTGTCAGCGGGTTAGAATCAAAGGGCAGACCAACGCTCCTTTTCTCTCCGAGTGGCGACGCGATTGGCTCATTGCCGCTTGCTGTGCGTAAGTACATAGAGCAAGGGGAGGGGGTAGGGCTACCCCATAGACCACTCATCGCCAGCAGACGTCCCTGGTACAAGATGGAAACGAGAAACCCACCTCCGATCTTGTTTGCCTATCTAGGTCGTCGCAATGCCAGGTTCATTAGAAACTTGGCAGGGCTAGTGCCCCTGACAGGGTTCCTCTGCGTCTACCCACGTGGGCACGATGTGGTGCTTACTGACAAACTATGGCGCGTTCTTCGGCACCCTGCGACGATCGCCAATCTTCGGCTTGTGGGTAAGTCTTATGGGGGAGGCGCGATCAAGGTCGAACCGCGGGCGCTGGAGGCGTTGCCCCTCCCGGGATCCCTTGTAGCCGAAGAGGGCTTGGAATTGCCACAGTCTGGGAGACAACTGAAGCTTCTTGATGGAACTCCAGTTCCCGAGTACCGTATCGGCGTATCCGTTTCTACGTCCTAGGCGCCCGCTTCGCGCTGCCCTTCCACCCACGCTTTTAGCTTGAGCAGCGAGGCGAGTTGGATGTTGGACATGGCGGGCTTGAAGAACAGGGGGAAGATCAGCCGCAGCATGAAGCCTCGCAGCTTGAAGGTGGAGGTGCGGGTCACCCGGGTGGCGCCGTCGGCCAGGGCCTCCAGCTCGTAGGTCTCCACCTGGTCGCGCATGCGCTCGTGGGCGCCCAGGCTGTCCTGCACGATGGTGTAGGATAGGTGTTTGCCTTCTTCGTAGGCCACGGCGCGGTGCTCGGCCCAGTAGGGCTTGCCCCGGAACTCGCCGGTCAGTTTCCAGGTCATGCCCTCTCCCGAGTGCTGCGGTGATGTTATCTCGACCTTGTCTATCTTGGGTGAAAGGCGCCCCTGGGGGCTACAGTGCAGGGCCATTACCTCCGGGTTGGAGATGACGGCCCAGACCCTGTCTTTCGGGGCCTGGACGACCATGGAGAGCCGCAGTCGGGCCACGGTCAGCTCCGCTCGCCCTTCGACAGGCTCAGAGCCTGCCCTGAGCAGAGCGAAGGGGTGAGCGGAACCACAAACCGCTCATGGTGAGCTTGTCGAACCATCGTGGTGAGCCCTTAGGCTTCGCTCAGGACAGGCCTGTCGAACCATGAGTGCCTTCGGCAGCGTCAAGGGGGTCACCATTCCTCGGGCTTGTCGGTGCCGTTGCCCTCGGCCTCGAAGTTGATGTCGCTGTATACACCCATGTCCTGGCCCTGGTAGACGTTCACGATGAAGTCGTCCCGGGCCACGTCGGCGGTGGAGACGATCTCGTCGTCAATGCTCTCGATGAGGCCCTTGATATCGTCCTCGGTCAGGTCGGGGTTGACGCATAGCGTGGCGTGGACCACGGACGAGGTGAAGTGAAGGTCCACCTTGCCCACGGGCTGCTCGCCCTGGAGGATGATGTACGCCTCCGACGTAGGCGTGCGGCACTCCCGCTCGAAGATATAGTGGGGCATTGACACCTCCTTTTCATTCTCACTTTAGCCCCGAAAAGAGTACGGCGTCTTCGGGACTACCGCCACTAATAATAGAGCAAACCGCTGTTTGAGGGACACCCCCAAGGCAGGCTTCGGACTTCAGGCTTCGGACTTCGGGCTACAGACTTCGGGCTACAGGCTTCTGTCCAACGTGGTCAAGAGCTTCTGGAGGCCAGGGATAATGTCGTTGTACAGTTGCTCGATACGTTCGTGATCGCCAGAGGAAACAAGGCCAAGGCGTCGGGACAGATCAAGGAGATAGCGTGCTTCCGAAGCAGACCCCAAGGCAATGTTCATGAACTGCAAGTAGTCCCTGGTAGAGTGGCGGGCGCAACCCTCTACAATGTTCGTCGGCACTGAAACCGCTGCGCGCCTGATCTGGGCCTGTAGGCCGAACCTTTCCTCTGCTGGGAACGTCTGAGTGCAGCGGTAGACTTCAACCACAGCCTCGTCCGCCAAGTGGAATACCCTGAGTTTGCGGTGGTCCCTGCTCGTTCCTTGCTCCTCCCGAAGTCCGCAGCCTGTAGCCCGAAGCCCGCAGCCTGTGGCCTTACAGCGGGCGGGTGTGGCCGTTGCCCAGGATGATCCACTTGTAGCTGGTCATCTCGCGCAAGCCCATAGGCCCCCGGGCGTGGAACTTCTGTGTGGAGATGCCTACCTCGGCGCCCAGGCCGAACTGCCCTCCGTCAGTGAACTGGGTGCTGGTGTTGACATAAACAGCGGCGGCGTCCACCTCGTCCAAGAAGCGCATGGCTGAGGTGTAGTCCTCGGTGACGATGGCCTCGGAGTGGCCTGAGCCGTAGCGCTCGATGTGCTCAATGGCCTCGTCCAGGCTGTCTACCACCTTGACCGCGGCGACGAGGGCCAGGAACTCATATCCCCAGTCGCCATCCTTAGCGGGAACGGCCCTTGCCCCCTTGGGTGTCACCAGGCTGAGGGCGCGCCTATCGCAGCGCATCTCGACGCCGGCCTTGGCCCATTCCTGGGCCAGCATAGGGAGGAAGCGTCCGGCCGTGCTGGAGTGGACCAGGAGGGTGTCCAGGGCGTTGCATATGGTGTAGCGGCGGGTCTTGGCGTTGTTTACCACCTTCAACGCCTTGTCCAGGTCGGCGGCCTGGTCCACGTAGGTGTGGCACACGCCCACGCCGCCGGTGACCACGGGCATGGCGGCGTTCTCAGCTACGAACTTGATAAGGCCGGAGCCGCCTCGGGGCACCACCAGGTCAATGTAGTCCTTCATCTGGAGCATGTGGTTGACCAGGGAGCGGTCCGGGTTGTCCACGTACTGGACGGCGCCCTCGGGGGCGCCGGCTTTGGCGCAGCCCGCCTGGAGGACGGCCACCAGGGCCTGGTTGGAGCGCACCGTCTCCGAGCCGCCCCGCAGCAGCACAGCGTTGCCCGACTTCAGGCAGAGGACGGAGATGTCCACCGTCACATTGGGCCGGCTCTCGTAGATGGAGCCGATGACCCCCAGGGGCACCCGCTTGCGCCCCACCTGGAGGCCGTTGGGCAGGGTGCGCATGTCGAAGACCTCGCCCACGGGGTCAGGGAGGGCGGCCACCGTGCGGACGTCCCGGGCCATGCCCTCCAGACGCGCCTGGTTGAGCATGAGGCGGTCCAGCATGGCGGCGTCCAGCCCGCTGGCCTCAGCCGCCTCATAGTCGGCGGCATTGGCTTTGAGGATTTCGTCCTTGTGGGCGAGCAGGCCCTCGGCTATGTTCAGCAGGGCCTTGTTCTTGACCTCGGTGGACAGGCGGGCGAGCTGGCGGGAGGCCGCCTTGGCGGCCCGCGCCTTTGATTCTAGCTCGGCGACCGCCGGGGTTTGTGGACCGGCAGCCAGCGCATTGGCGAGCACAGGCACCAGCGTGTGGTTCACGGGGTCAACTCCCAGGCTGAAACTATCCAGGGTCACTGCCCCAATGAGGGGCTCACTGCCCTCGTCGCCGAAGACGACGAGGTTGAACAGGGTTTCCCCATCGAGACGCACGGTAGCCTGACAAACATCCCGCTCGATGCGCTGGCCATTGGCCATGCGGAAGGTGCGGTGGGAGGTCGGCCTGTAGCCGAGCCTCGTCAGGGTGGAGCGGGGCAACCAGGTGTAGATAGACCCTGAGTCCACCCAGGCTTCGACCCGCTCGAAGCGGGTCTGCTCCGGGTTGCCTATCTCGACGACGTACTTGAAGACGCCCATCCGCGGTCTCCTTGGTTTGTGCTCCTGCTGAGCTATCTTAGCATGGACGGGCGTGAAGTTGTGCTTGGATGCCAGGCTGTGCAGCAGGACTGCTTGCCTGGTCTCGAAGAGACAGTGGGGCAGCCCCGAAGTGCTAGGGCGGCCCCGCCGCGAAGGCCAGCCAATGGTGACTGGGCGGACCAGTCTACGGCTGTGGGTTGCGCTGGGCCGGGGAGCCTCTTTTCTATTCCCTCTTGCGAATTCAAAGGGCGGTTTCGCAGGGAGCACTGCTTGCCCAGAATCCACCACCTAGGTGGTGAGGACCAGCGTCCCGACCATCCCCCTGTTCCCCATGAGCGTTCAAACTGTCGTTGCGAGCCCTTCCGCAGAAGGGCGAAGTCCCGACTCGTCGGGATGCTCTCCACGTCTGACCGGGGGCTACGGATTGCTTCGGCCCTTAACGGGGCCTCGCAACGACAATGGGACTCTGGCCTCCCTCTCTCCAGGGCCTGTGCTTGGCCTCACAGGAAGCACCAGCTTCGTGAGCATTGGCGAATTCACCCAAAGCTGGAGCTGGTGGATTTTGGACGGTCTACACCGTTGCCCTTGGCAGGGCATTGCGGTATGCTATGATTCGTCTTGCCTATCCCCACCAACACTAATGCCATATTAAGGAGGAGCGCCTGTGGAAACCCTGAGCGTTATCAAAGCGGATGTGGGCGGCTATGTGGGCCACTCGAGCATGCACCCGGCGCTGATGGAAAAAGCTGAGGAGATGTTGTCTGAGGCGCTGCGAGGCGGCTTGCTCATTGACTTCAGGGTCATGCGCTGCGGCGACGACTTGGAGCTCATCATGACCCATGAGCGGGGTGAGGACGACGAGCGCATCCACCAGCTTGCCTGGCATGTGTTCGAGGAGTGCACCGTTGTCGCCAAGAAGCTCAAGCTCTACGGCGCCGGGCAGGACCTGCTGGCCGATGCCTTCTCGGGCAATGTCAAGGGCATGGGCCCCGGTGTGGCCGAGATGCACATCGAGGAGCGCACCTCGGAGCCTATCGTCATCTTCATGGCCGACAAGACCTCGGCCGGCTCGTGGAACCTGCCCCTGTACAAGGCCTTTGCCGACCCCTTCAATACCGCTGGCCTGGTCATTGCGGCCTCCCTCCATGGGGGGTTCGCCTTCGAAATCCACGACGTGAAGGGCCACAAACAGGTCACCCTGAACGCCCCCGAAGAGATCTATGACATGTTGGCCTTCATGGGCAGCCCCAGCCGCTACGCGGTGAAGGCGGTCTACCATCGGGCCAGCGGAGAGATCGGCGCCGTGTCCTCGACACAGCGTCTGTCTCTGGTCGCAGGGCGGTACGTCGGCAAGGACGACCCGGTGTGCATCTGCCGCTGCCAGGGCAATTTCCCCGCGGTGGGTGAAATCCTGGAGCCGTTTGCCTTCCCCCAGATTGTCGAAGGCTGGATGCGAGGCTCGCACCACGGCCCGTTCATGCCCACATCGTTCTCTCAGTGCAACCCCACCCGATTCGATGGCCCGCCCCGGGTCATCGCTGCGGGCTTCCAGCTCGCTAATGGCAAGCTCATCGGCCCCACCGATCTGTTCGACGATCCGGCCTTCGATAACTCCCGGAAGATGGCCAACGACATCGCCGACTACCTCCGCCGCCATGGGCCTTTCGAGCCGCATCGGCTTCCCCAAGACGAGATGGAGTACACCACCATGCCCCAGGTGATGGAGAAGCTGGCCAGTCGGTTCCGGGAAATCGGCGGCGACACCCAGCCGAGGAGCGCCGTCCGCGCCAAGCATTGAAGCGGCGCTTGCTCCTGGCCACGGGCAACCGGGCCAAGCTGGCCGAATATCGGCTGCTGCTTCAGGGCGTGCCCTATGACCTGGTCGGCCTGGCCGACGTAGGCATCTGCGACTCCGTAGAGGAGACCGGCGCCACACTGGAGGAGAACGCGACCCTCAAGGCGCGGGCCTATGCCAAGAGAAGCGGCTTGCCGGCCATGGCCGATGACTCCGGCCTGGAAGTGGATGCCCTGGGAGGCGAGCCCGGCCCCCTCTCCAAACGCTACGCCGGAGAAGGCGCTACCGACCCCGAGCGCGTGGCCTACCTACTGCGTAGGCTGGAGGGGGTGCTCTGGGAGAAGCGCACCGCCCGCTTCCGCTGCATCATCGCCATCGCCTCGCCGGATGGGGCTTTGGAGTTGGCCCAGGGCGAAGCCCGTGGCTACATCGCCACCGAGCCTTCGGGGCACGGTGGTTTCGGCTATGACCCGGTGTTCTTCTACCCGCCCCTGGGCCGTACCTTCGCCCAGCTTACCACTGAGGAGAAGAACCGCGTCAGCCACCGGGGTAGGGCGGCGGCGGAGGCGCGGGTGATACTGGAGCGTCTGATGGTGTCTCCGTAGGCCGGGTTACCTAGTCCGACCTACGCGTTGAATTGCCATCCCGAGGGCCGGCGCCTCTTGCAAAACGCCTCACGGCGTGTAGAATGAGGGCATTCCTAGAGCGGCAAGACCGGAAGGAGGCACCATGCAGGTATCCTCGTCCAAGATCACCGGTATCAAGGTCGTGCTGGCGGTGACTATGGCCATGGGGCTGTTCTGGGGGCTGGGCAATCTTCTCTTTACTGAGTCCATGTTCAATGCGACGGCCCCCGCTGGCGAGAAGTTCACCAACTCCGCGGAGGTGTTGGGCAAGATAGCGTCTGCCTTCATGCTGGCCTGGGTGGTGGCCGCTGGCCTCGCTTTCCGGGATGTGTTGGGGAATCTGGGTCTGGTCAAGGCCGTCATCATCGCCCTGGGCATCATCACTGCCGTCGGCTTCTACACTAGCCTGTTCGTCTCTGAGCGTACACCAGCCATGGTCTGGGCCAGCGATGTCCTCATGCTTGTCCTGTTCGTGGCCTTGCTCGCCCTGTACCCGCGCGAGATAGCGAAGCAGGCGTGACCCGCTCCATATGTGCGGCGGGGCACTTTTGACGAAATGGTAAACTGAAAGTACATGACAGGGCTATCGGACTCCTTTCAACGGCCCATAAACTACCTGCGCATCTCGGTCACCGACCGGTGCAACCTGCGCTGCCTGTACTGCATGCCCGAAGAAGGCATCCCCCTGCTGCCCCGCGAGGACATACTGACCTACGAGGAGCTTCGCGCCATCGTGCAGGCTGCCGCTGCCCTGGGGGTGAGCCGCGTCCGGCTCACCGGCGGAGAGCCCCTGGTGCGGGGAGACATCGTGGACCTGGTGTCCATGCTGGCCTCGGTGGATGGCATTGAGGACATCTCCCTTACCACCAATGGACTGCTGCTGGCCCACCAGGCGCAGCGTCTCAAGGCGGCGGGACTGCACCGGGTCAACGTAAGCCTGGATACCCTGCGTCCCGAGCGTTTCCAGAGTATCACGCGCTGGGGCAAGCTGGAGCAGGTCATGGCGGGTATCCAGGCCGCCCGCGATGCCGGCCTTCACCCGGTCAAGGTCAACATGGTGGTGCTGCGCGGTGTCAACGACGACGAAGTGGTAGACCTGGCCCGCCTCACCCTGTCCGCCGAGTGGCACGTGCGCTTTATCGAGCTTATGCCGTTCAGCAGCCTCCAGGACGCGGCTACTTGCGGAGAGGCCAGGACGGCCTTACAATTCGTGCCAGTGGCCGAGATCAGGCAACGACTGGAAGCCCTGGGCCCCCTGGAGCCGGTGAAAGACCGCTTGGGGGCTGGGCCAGCCAAGTACTACCGGTGGGCAGGGGCGCCCGGCACCGTGGGCTTCATCAGCCCGGTGAGCGAGTGCTTCTGCTCCGAGTGCAATCGTCTGCGTCTCACCGCTGACGGCAAGCTGCGGCCATGCCTCCTCAATGACAAAGAGGTGGACCTACGCCAGTGCATCAGGCAGGGCGCCACCCAAGCGGAGCTTGAGGAGGTTATCCGGCAGGTAGTCTCCCTCAAGCCGGAGTCCCACCTGCTAGGCCAGGGCCGTTTCCCATCAGCCCGCCTCATGTCCCAGATCGGGGGCTAGTCCCGCGGGGCACAATGGAATATCGCATATTCACCGATGGCGCCTACAACCCGGCCCGAGGCCAGGGTGCGTGGGTGGCTATCATCCTAGCCAACGGCAAGAGCGAGACCCTGAAGGGCACAGAGCGCCAGACCACCAGCAACCGCATGGAGATCATGGCCGCCACCAGGGGACTGGCGCACATACCCGAAGGGTCTGGTGTCACCTTATACTCCGACAGCCAGTACGTGGTGAACACGATGAATCTCGGCTGGAAGCGCGATGCCAACCTGGACCTGTGGGCTGAGCTCGACCGCGTGGCCTCCGTGCGCCATGTCAAGTGGGAGTGGGCCCAAGGCCATGCGGGCATCATAGAGAACGAGGAGGCCAATCGGCTGGCCAATGAGTTGGCGACTTCGGGCACCCTTGCCAACGGTGAGAGTGTGGCGCTACCGGCTGCCGCCGCGGCATCGCAGGCCCGGATGATTGATGTCTCCCCCAAACCCGAGACCGAACGCGAGTCCGTAGCCCGAGGCAGGGTGCTGCTTTCGCCTTCGACGCTGGAGGCCATCCAGCAGGGCCGGGTGCCCAAGGGCGATGTGCTGGTGGTGGCCCAGGTGGCGGGCATCATGGCTGCCAAGCAGGTGCCCCACATCCTGCCCCTGTGTCACCCCATTCCACTGACTGAGGTGCAGGTGAAGCTAGAGCTAAGACCCGAGGCTAGCGCCATTGACATCGAGGCGCTGGCCCGCACCACGGCCCGCACGGGCGTGGAGATGGAGGCGCTCACCGCGGTGTCTGTGGCGGCCCTCACTGTGTACGACATGTGCAAGGGCATTGACAGCTCGCTGCGTATTGAGGCCATTCGCTTGGCCCGCAAGAGCGGCGGCAAGAGCGGTCTAGTAGTCCTGGAGCCGTAGGTATATGGAAATCTTGCCTCAAGTCCACTGGATCAAGGGCATCCGCGGGGCCAACTGCTACCTGCTGGTGGATGATACCCTGGTGCTCATAGACACCGGCTGGCCCGGCAACACCCAGCGGGTGCTGGCCTACCTGAAACAGATTGGCCGACGCCCCGAGGAGCTGGGGCACATCGTGCTCACCCACAATCACCTGGACCACGCCGGCAGCGCCGCAGAGGTAAAGGAGGCCACAGGGGCCAAGCTGCTGGCCCATCCCGATGATTGTGACATTGTTAACGATGAGCCTTTCCTGGTGCCCAAGACCAAGGTCCGCGAGCGCGTCCCCAAGAAGACGCGCATACTGCCTGCCCGGGTGGACCAGTGGGTAATAGATGGCGAGGTGCTTCCCTTCCTGGGAGGGATGCGGGTGGTGCACACCCCCGGACACACCCCGGGCAGCATCTGTCTCTATCTACAGGACCAGCGCACGCTGTTTACCGGCGACGTGCTCCTCAACGAAGATAACCACCTTCAGCGCGCCCTCCATCCGGACGGCACGGTAGACCAGTTCGAGGAATGTTTGGACAAGGTGTTGCGTCTCTACCCCAGCGCTTGCTGCTTCGGGCATGGCCAACTCGTCCTTCAGGGTGCCTGGCGGCGCCTGCGCGACCTGGCGGTGCTCTATCCCCCGGCGCCGGGCTGGCGGCGCACCATGAGGAGCTTCCCCCGGCTGCTCTCCTTCGCCCTGCGCACCCTGCGCCAGGGGAACTAGGCTAGCCCGTTCCCGAACGGCCCGAGACGGCAATGGCCATTCTCCTTGGCTGGTAGAGGCGATGTCAGCAAGTAGGCCACCTCCGCCGCAGGGTACGAGAGCGAAGTACTCGCGGTCATAGGAAGCTGTCTTGATTGGCCAGAGGGAGTGGGCCATCCAGAGCTAGGCCACCGCCCTCCAGGCCTAACCCGTGGACCCTGATACCAGGCTCAGCGCCATTGAAAACAACGCCCGCTCTCTGATGCGGTTCGGCGGTTAAACGACGTGGCTGCACTGCCTCTTGCATTCCCAAAGCTATAACAACCCTTGCTTCCAACAGCCTCGCCTCTCGCCAATCGCGGCTGTAACTGTGTCCTCAATTGCGCTATGATTGGGCCGCCACAACCGACTGAATGCGGAGAACTCCGAACTATGGCAGTCTATGATAATGTGCCGCTAATTGAACTGGAGGGCGTACTCCAAAGGTATGCCTCCTCCTGGGGAACAATCGTGTTTGTCGGGATAGCAATTAGAGAGGGCGACAAGTTCTTTCCGGCAGGAACTCAGATATGGTCCAGGGACGACCCAGGCGAAGAAACCACGGTTTACGGCCCTCCAGCCTTTCCCGATGACCTACGAATGTACCATGTAGCCAAGACCCTTCCTGACGCCATCAACTTAATCAAGCACATTTTTGGCCAAGAGTCGATCGAAATAGGTGGAGTGCAGGTTGACTACCGACATTGCGCATTCGGTCGAGCGGCTTTTCTTGGCTCTCGTGACTACGATTACTTGTACGCCAAAGAACTCAATGTCCGAGTCAGAGGATGGCCAAAACTTTTCCTCGAAGGCAGTATCCAAAATCAGCAAGAGATGGAGAAGCGAATCCAAGGCATCGAGCAAGAGTTGGGAAGGATTAATTACAAGCTTCACACCCTGCGTGATGCTTCCAACCGCCTTCTCGACTTTCCTTTCAGCCCTGCCTACTACATGGGCGGTATATCGGGCGTCTTAAGAATCCCGGTACGGGTGAATGCCAAGCTCGATGGCCAGACCTTGGGGTACAACCTGGAGCTTCACAAGGCACTCAAGCAGTTGCCGAAGGACTTGCGCTACGTGGCGAGGTCAGACAAAGGAGACAGGGATGAGGCCCTACCCGTGCCAGAGGGCGAAGAAGAGGCAGAATACGTTAGATATTCGTCCGCGGTCACGGTGCAACCAGAAGATCGGGTTGTTGAAGTAACCGTAGCCCTGGATGGAAGGCGCATTGACTCCGCACGAATTCCTGAAGAGAAGGCTGGGGCTGTCCACGACGAACAACCGCTCGCGGCCGCAAACTACGACGTTTTCCTTAGCCATTCTAGTTTGGATGATGCACTCAGCGCTGACGTGAAGCGTTTGCTGGAGGCGAATGGTATCCGCACCTTCGCCACACCGGGCAGCGTTCCAACGGGCTCGTGGGAGCCGCAAATCGAGCAGGCCCTACGGACATCATCAACAATCTGGGTTCTGCTCACTCCACATGCACTTCGAGAAAGCGTCTGGGCTCACCACGAATTCGGATACTTCTACGGATACAATCATGGGATTGGCCGGGACCCACAGGGTAATAGTTGCAGGTTCCTATATGACCGTGGAACCGACTTGAGGGGACTTTACGCCTGGATCCAGGGCATACAGGTCGAGTCCTTTGAGGACCCTCTAGCGGTGGCCAAGGTAATTGCTAATGGGCTGGCAAAGAGTTTCCAGGTGCCTCCAGGTTGGAAACAACACGCCTATCCCCATCAATTTGCTGCTCCTGTGAGGCATCCCGCCATGGGACCGGTCTCGTTTAGCTCCAGCGGCTTGACGCACGGGCCTGGGACAGCGCAAGTTACCATAGGAATTCGTGAAATTGGTGAAACCATATATTATGTGGCCGGGCTGACGGCTCACCCGAAAGTTGAATTGGCTGCGGTTAGTCCTACTGATGTCGTCGGGCCGTCTCACTCTGGCTCGGTGGTGTTGCGGTTGCGTCACCGAGACCAACCGCTCCACGCGCTTCCAGAGGATATGACAGACGTTCGCGGGCGAAAATTCAGCGTGCTGGCGGGGCCTCGGGCACCTCAGGGGAAAACGCCCTTACTCATTACCTTTGAAACTGAAGACAGGCGAGCTCTTGCTGCTGTTTTCTACTACACGATAAATGACCACCCCAAGGGGTTCCCAGAACTCAGCCTTCACGCTCCTGTTCCAATGGACTGGCGCCAGGGTGTGATGCCGCCCACATGAAGGGCTAGAGCATCCTGCCCGGCTCCACCCCGCTCTCGAAGCGGTCCACCTCTTCCTGTATGTAAGACCGCAGGGATTCGATAATCACCGATGCCAATTCGGCTTCGTCCATGTCCTTGGCGAGAGAATACTACATGCCAAGCTGTTTGGCTAGCCTTCCCTGCCGCAGAACATGCGCACGCAATACCGGTGGCGTGGCTCGTTGGTGTGGGACCTGGCGGTGCTCTACCCGCCGGCGCCCGGCTGGCGCCGCACGATGAGGAGCTTCCCCCGGCTGCTCTCCTTCGCCCTGCGCACCCTGCGTCAGGGGAACTAGGCTAGCTGCATCCTCGTCGTCGTGTCGCCGGCTATCTCCGTTGCCGGCGGCAGACAAAAGACAAGGGGTAGCCCACTGCTTAGTGGGGCTACCCCTTCTGACACTCTAGATTAGCGTCTGGACGTGGACGCCTGGCGAGTGAAGCAATCGCTACAGTATACGGGGCGATTGCCACTCGGCAGGAACGGGACCTGCGTCTGCTTGCCACAACGGGCGCAGACGGTGGGATACATCTGCCGCTGTGGCCTGCCATACCCGCTGCTGCTGGTGCTGCTGGTGGGACTTTCGGTGCGCCGTGCCGCCCGGCATGTGGGGCAACGCTTGGGGTCGTTCGTGTAGCCCTTCTGAGCAAAGAGTGTCTGCTCGTCAGCGCTGAAGGTGAAAGACTGTCCGCAGTCCTGACAGGTGAGGGAACGGTCCTGGTAGCTCATTGGTGATCTCCTTTCTCTTGAGAGTTGGCAAGAGCTCAGTCACCGGAGCCAAGGACGTCAAAAAGGGGTCCCGGTAATGGGGTACTAGCCAATTGCCACATGGTAGGGTGGTGCAAAGCGTCCAAACGCGCAACTACGCGGGGAAGGCGCTTTCCGCCGGATGGCGAACATTGACTTGCGGAGCATCCGTGGCTAGAATGCGGTTACTTTCCGTGTGGTCAGTCCTTGAGGAGCGTAGCCAAGCCATGAGCATTACTGATACTATTTCCAGGCACCTAGTTGCAACCACTTTCGAGGGCTTGCCCCCGAAGGCGGTGGCGGCCACCAAACAGCATGTCCTGCACACGCTGGCCACCATCGTGGGTGGCTCCGGGGCGCCCGGCTGTCTCCAAGTGGCAGACCTCGTGCAAAGCTGGGGCGGACGTCCGGAGAGCACCGTACTGGTCTACGGGCACCGGGCGCCGGCACCCCATGCTGTGCTGGCCAACAGTACCCTGGCCCATGCCTTGGACTTTTGCTGCAATGACGACCGCATCGCCTACAAGAGCAGCGTATGCGCGGTGCCGGCTGCGCTCGCTCTGGCTGAGCGACAGGGCACATCCGGCAAGGACTTCCTCACGGCAGCCTGTCTGGGGATAGACCTGGGCATCCGTATCGGCCTGAACGCCCAGCCCAAGTACCAGCACATCTCATCGCCGGCGGTGGGGCCGTTCGCGGCAGCCGCCACAGCGGGCAAGCTGCTGGGCCTGGACGAAGAGGGCATGGCCAATGCCCTGGGCCTTGCCCTCTCTGAATGCCGGGCGAGTGGGACCTCTATTAGCTCGCCAGCCCTCACCAAGCGCCTGGGACCCGGCCTGGCGGCCCAGGGAGGCGTTACTGCCGCGCTGCTCGCCGCCGGGGGCTTCCCGGCCCAGCGCGACGTCCTGGAAGGCCCGCGCGGGTACTACCAGACCTTCCACCGGCGGGAAGGCAATCTGGATGGGCTGGTCTCCGACCTGGGCAAGACCTTCGAGGTGGTCAACGTGTGGCCCAAGCCGTACCCCTCCTGCCGGTTCACCCATGCCTCCATCAACGCTGCCCTGAAGCTGTACCACGAGCAAGGGGTGCGCCCGGACGACATTGCTGGGGTCAGAATAGTCCTCTGCCCCAGGGATGACGCCCACGTCGGCCACGGACCAGACCCCCAGGCCAAGCTGCACCCCCGGGGTGTGGTGGATGCCCAGTTCAGTGTGCCCTGGACAGTGTCTGTCGCCCTGCTCCGGGGGCGGGTGTTCATCGGCGACATGTTGCCGGAGGGGCTGAGGGACCCGGATGTCCATCGCCTTACTGACAAGGTAACCGTAGTGGTTGACCCCAAGCTAGATGTCGGCTCGCGCGAGGTGAAGCCGGCCATCGTAGAGGTAAGGACCCTTCAGGGTAAGACCTACTCCCAGCGGGTGGACACCCCCCGGGGCAGCCCCGAGCATCCGGTGACGTTCGAGGAGACGAAGCAGGTCTTCCGCGACTGCGCCGCCTACGCCGCCCGACCCTTGTCCCAGGCTCAGGTGGAGCAAGCCATCGCCCTGGTGGACCGCTTGGAGACGGCACCAGACGTGTCGGCCCTGGTCAAAACGTTGGTGTAGGTCGGGTTTCCCTGCAGGAGGTGGCCATGGCCATTGAGAAGAAATTCAAAGGCAACGTCGGATTGTTCTTGGTCTGTGCGGAACTCTCAAAGCGCAACCTCGTTGCTCTGCCCACGTCAAGAAACACCAAAGGTTACGACATCGTTGTACTGAACCCAAAAACCGATGCTGGAATTGGTATTCAAGTCAAGTGCTCTGACCGAAGAGAATTCCCGATTACGAGCACACTATGGGCCAGCTATGAGGATGACATCGAAAAGAATGTGGCGTCAGATTTCGTGTTTGTCCACATCTCGGATTTAGACAGACCCCGCTACTTCATAGTTTCTAGGAGTGAGGTCAAACGTCTTCTCAAATCGTCGGTTAAGAGGTACGCAGAGAAATACGGACAGAAGAACAAATACACGTGGGAACAGATGTTGGACAAAGAGCGGAAAGAGGTAAGGAAGCCAAACCCGTGGGTGCTCAAGCTGGAAGAGATTGAGAACTACGAGAACAAGTGGCAAAGCCTAGTAGACAGACTTGCAAACCCATTGAACTAGCCCATTGCGCGGGAGGACGGCCGCACACAGAAGAAATCGGCCAGTAGGTTGGGTTTCCTCACCCGACCGAGAGAGACAGGAGCCCTTATTCATGGCTAAGCTGCGAGAAGGCAAGCGTCTTCGGGAGATCGAGGCCTACTTCCAGAAGTACCCCGATGTGCCCCGGGAGATTATCGTCAAGGCGGACCTGCTGAATCTGGGCCACGGCTTCAGCGACGACGCGCTGGAAGCGGCCTCGGGCGCCATGGTCAAGTCGTACCGCCTCTTCTCGTACGACCTGGTGACCATGGCGCAGATGGAGCGCCGGGAGTACGCCAAGGTCACGGAGTGGTTCACCATCTTCGAGGGGGACTATGGCCTCCGGCCAGTCACGGTACAGACCACCCTGGCCACGGACTCCCCCTACCTGGTAGATGTGGTGGACGGTCGCCTGTGCATGCGGCTCGACGGCCATCCCATTGCCCAAGTGTCCTATCCACGCCCCTTTGCCTACTACGCCAAGTCCTTCCCCGACGGCACCGCGTACAAGGACATCATCGCCTTCGGCGCCTTTGTCACTATCTTCCGAGCCTGCCAGTACTGGGGCGCGAAGGAAGAGTGTAAGTTCTGCGACATCAATGAAAACGCTCGTCAGATGAGGGAGTCCGCAGCCTACACCCTCACCGCCCCGGTGAAAACGGTGGAGCAGATCGCCGAAGTGGCCAACGAAGTGGGGCGGGAAGCGGCCTCGGGGGGATACCCGGTCCCCATCCGGTTCATCTTAAGCGGCGGCACCATCACCACCCAGTTGCATGGCAAGCTGGAGGATGATTTCTACCTGGAGTACGCCCAGGCGGTGAAGTGGGGAGGTCCCCGACGTCACGTTACTCTCCAAACTAATGCCAAGGACTTGCCTACCCTGAAACGCTTCCGCACGGCGGGAGTAGACTCCCACCACGCGAACATGGAGGTGTGGGACGCCAGTCTATTCGAGTGGATTTGCCCGGGGAAGGCCCGGCGGGTGGGACGGGAGGCCTGGATACGGTCAATACTGGACGCGGTGGATGTCTTTGGCGAGGGTGTGGTCCGCCCCAACTTCGTCTGCGGTGTGGAGATGGCCCAACCCTACGGTTTCCAGACTGTCGAGGAGGCGGTGCGCTCCACCACCGAGGGCATTGAGTTCCTCATGTCCCACGGCGTGGTCCCCCGGTCCAACCATTGGCGTCGGGAGCCTCGGGCCTACCTCGCCCGCGAGCACCTTCAACCGCCTCCGCCGCTAGACTTCTACATCCAACTCATGCGGGCGCGGTACGAAACGTGGAAGAAGTACAGCTTGCCTCTGCCCTACAGCTACGGGCCACATCCCGAGGTCAGGTACATGGGGGCTGCCCACGGCACGTACGACGACTACGTGCTGTTGATGGAAAAGGCGGACTACACGACGCGGGCCATGGCCGCCCTTCGGGACGAGAAAGCCATCATAGGGCCGGGATTGAACCTGGGATAACTGTAGTGGGGCGCAAGGCCTTGCGCCCCACTACAGCGCGGCTATTGGATGTTGAAGGGCGCCGTAGCTACGGTGGCTCCCTTTACCTTGGCTGTGATCACGTAGGTTGTTTTTGGGGTGATGTCCCGCGGGATGTCTATGCTCGAGCTAATCTGGCCGTAGACGCCCGATGTAGCGGTCGTAAACCAGTGCTGGACGTCTGGTGTAGTGGTCTTGGTATAGTCCCACTCCAGACGTACTTCCTCTCCAGTGGCAAACCCGGAACCATATACAAAGACAGTCAGGCCGGGGCCGGTGCTGGCGGGGAAGAGCACCAATGACCTGGTGTTAGCAGGCCCGGCTGGCCCTATCGGGCCGGGGGCGCCCGGCGGCCCCGCGGGACCCGCTGCACCGGCTGGTCCCTGCGGACCCTGCGTGCCGACTGGCCCGGCGGCGCCCTGCGTGCCTGGGGCGCCGGCCAGCCCGGCTGGCCCCTGCGGGCCAACAGCACCCTGTGGGCCTGTCGGCCCGGTGGAGCCGGTGGGGCCGACAGCCCCAGTCTCGCCGGCCGGTCCTCTCGCTCCCGCTACGCCAGCTATCCCCTGTGGGCCGGAGGCACCGGCTGGCCCGCCAGCTCCGGCAGGTCCCTGAGACCCAGCGGGACCAGCGGGTCCGGTGACGAAGACCGCGGATACCAGGGCCACCAAGGCAACTAGGAGAGCGCCAACAGCGAGGACTCTAGAAACCGTGTCTTTCTGGCTCATGGCTACTACAACCCTACCTACGCGGGCTACACCCTGTACCTGTACATTAGTGTGCGCTGAATCAACCGTTCAGCATCACAGCTATCGGCCCGAGAATATACCCCTCAAGGGCCAGTGTCAAGCCCTTCACAAGCCGGTCTGTGCCCAGTATCGCCACAGACAAAAAGGGCTATAATTAGCGCAAACTGGCGGGGTCATTGCCCGCTCTCAAGGGGCAACATAGTCTGGCCAACCAATCTGAAGAGGTAAGCTACGGCAAGCGGCCCTCGGCCCCGGCGGACCGTCCCGATGCCGGAGGGCACATACTGGAGGTCATCATGCGCCGTTGCGTGTCCCCCCTGGTGGTACTCATGCTGTTAGGGGCACTGCTGATGCCCTATGCCCTCATGCCCGGCCAGGCATGGGCACGGGTCGGCGGCCCTGCGGCCTGGGAAGCCCCACAGGCCTCTTTGGACGCCGGTGGGGCCAACCGCGCCTACCTGGCCGTGCTGGGTGCGGCCCTGGCGGCTGCCAGCTCGGTAGTGGCGGCTGCCATGTGGCTGCGGGCCCGGCGGCGCTCTGGCTTGGCCGAGCGCGTTGTGCAGGAGAAGACCGAGGAAATCCGGCAACTGGCAGAGAAGAACAACTACGAGGTCCACGTGAATGACCTCGCCGAGGCCTTAGGCATAGATAGGGTGCTAGCGGAGCAAGTCATCAAGACCATGGGTGCTCAACTGTTGTCTACTCGCCGTGGTGGCGGCCTGTACCGGCTGCCCCACATCGTGGAGGAGAAACGACAGGAGCGACCCCCGGCCATCCGGGACAGGGCGGAGGCCCCATCAGTCGTAACCCTGGAGAAACAGGAGACCGGGCCCGAGGCTGAGAGGCGGCAGAGGCCGCAAGCTGGGCCCAAGCGGGACGAGCGGAAGGCCGGTCCGCCAGGGGCCGCGCAGCCGTAGGCGGTGTCCGACAAGTTCCCCAGATTCAAGGCTGCCGCCGTCCAGATGGCGGCGGACTGGCTCGACCGGGAGGCGACCACCGAGAAGGTGTGCCGCATCATCCATGAGGCCGCAAAGCAAGGCGTGCGTTTGGTCGTCTTTCCCGAAGTCATCATACCCGGCACCCCTCACTGGATTTGGAAAGACCCCGAGAACTACAAGCTATTCGTGGAGCTGTTTAAGAACTCGGTCTCTGTCCCCAGTGACGTTGAGCGTCAGATCATTGAGGCCTGTGCGCAAGCGGGCATCTTCGCCGTCGTCGGCATTCACGAAAGGGCGGGCAACACCCTGTACAACACGTTGCTGTTCATCGGCCCGGAGGGACAGCGTCTGGGGAAGCACCGCAAGCTTATCGGCACCATGGCGGAAAAGACTATCTGGGGTCAGGGCGATGGCAGCACTCTGCGGGTGTACGATACCGAGGTGGGCCGGCTGGGTGGCCTCATCTGCGGGGAGAACCTGGACAACCTGGCCCGCCATGCGCTGGCCCTCGACGGCGAGCAGGTGCACGCCGCTGTCTATGTCGCCGGAGCGGCCCGTCGGGGGCCGGACTGGAACCGAGGTCTAGAGGCGGCGTCCGTCTACCACGCTCTGACCACACCGTGCTTTGTCATCTGCGCCCAGGCGGTGGCGTCCGCCAAAGAGATCGAGACCTTCGGCCTGTCCGGTCCCGGGGGCTGGAGCGCCATCGTCGGCCCGGATGGCAAACTGCTGGCTGGCCCGCTCGTTGGCGAGGAGGGTCTGGTTGCTGCCGAGATTGACCTGGAGCAGGCGGTGCGCTTTTACCCCCTGCGCGACCGCACGGGCTATCACGCTCGCCCCGATGTGTTCATGTTCCGGGTGAACCGCCGGCCTTGCGGCGAGGCTCCTCCTGACAGCTAGGGGTCGCCAGTCTGCGTAGTGCCCCGGCGCGGCTGTGGTCGCTGCCGAGGGCGGCTATCCTCAGTGCTATACTGGGGTTGTATTCGTTTCGCCGCACATCAAGTCAGGGAGGATACCATGGCGCCCAAGCTCATTACGGACAACGTCTACTGGGTCGGGGCTATTGACTACGACCGGCGCCAGTTTCACGGCCTGAGCACTCCCCACGGCTCTACCTATAACTCGTATCTGGTAACGGGGGAAAAGACGGCCCTTATTGACTGCGTGGACCAGCGCTTCACCGCAGAGCTACTGAGAAACGTGCAAGAGGTGATGGAACTTAGCCGTCTGGACTACGTGGTGTGCAATCACTCCGAGCCAGACCACTCGGGCGCATTGCCCCGCATCAAGGAGCTTGCCCCTCAAGCGCAGGTGTACGGCACAGCCAGGTGCATTGACATGCTCAAAGGGACCTACCGCCCAAGCTGGGACCTCCACCCCGTGAAGGAGGGTGATTCCCTGGACCTGGGCAACCTCCAGCTCCGCTTCATAGACGCTCCCTTCCTGCACTGGCCGGACACCATGTTCACGTATCTGCCACAACGGCAGCTCCTGTTCTCGTGCGACTTCCTGAGCACGCATGTGGCGTCCACCAATCGCTTTGACGATGAGATGGCCGACTTCTCCCTGGAGTCTGCCAAGTACTATGCGTACATCATGCGCCCCTTCGTCAAACCCGTGCTACGCGGTCTCGATAAGATGGCGGGCCTGGACCTGCGCCTGGTGGCCCCCAGCCACGGCCCGGTGCTGAGGAGCCGCTTCCGAGACCTTGCTGACGCCTATCGTCGTTGGAGCGTCAACGACACTCGGGAGAAGGTGACCATCGTGTATGCCAGCATCTGGGACAGCACCGAGCACCTGGCCCGCGAGCTGGCGTCCGCCCTGGATGCCGAGGGCATCGAGGTCGGGTTCTTCAACCTGCGCAACGCTGACCTGGCGGAGATGCTGCTGTCTGCCGTAGAGTCGCGGGCGGTGGTCGCAGGTTCTTGCACCATCATCGGTGGCCCCCACCCAGGCTTCTACTCCTTGCTGGCCTTCCTCAAGGGCGTACACCTGGAGGGACGGCTCGGCGCCGCCTTCGGTTCGTACGGTTGGGGCGGAGGCGCCGTCGCCAAGCTATCGGCTGCCCTCCAGGATGCCGGCCTCCGCATTGTGGATGCTGGTCTGGACGTGAAGCTGGCGCCGGGCGCCGAGGAGATTGCCCGCTGCCGCGCCTTCGCCCGTGAGCTGGTGGCGCACGTGCGCCACCCAGCCGTCCACCGACGGCCGGGCTACCGGGGCGCCGGCCACGGCGTAGGAGGAGACCTGCGTGCTCACGGATGAGCAAGTCCGCCAGGAGGTCCGCCAGCGCTTGGAAGCCTTTTGCCAGGAGCGCGGCTATCGGCTTTCCGCTTTCCTTGAAGCCGCCCTGAACGACTTCGTGCGCATGTACCACCTCTACGGTGACATGTATTGCCCCTGCCAGGTGGAGCAGACGCCGGATACGGTATGCGTATGTTCGTCGGCACGCCAGGGCCTGGTGGATATCGAAGGGGCGTGCTTCTGCGGGCTGGTGGTCCTTCCCCCTGGCAGGTAGGGGGCGTATGGCAATACGCCCCTACGGTCGTATCAACGTAAGGGTGAGGATAAGATAAGGAGACTTGCTATGGTCCAAACTGCCGATTCCCTGGTCCGTGAGAGGTTCCCCCAGGGCTACACCTACGAGCAGTACATGGCCCAAGTCCAGAACGCGAAAGACCAGTTCGAGGCCCACTACGGGTCCTTCCAGCTCCGCCCCGAGGACGCCCGCTTCTTCCAGCAGCTCGCGCGTCAGCACGGGCCGATACGAGTGCTGGCCATCGGCGAGGACTGGTGCCCCGACGTCCACCGCGGCCTGCCCGTCATAGCGCATATCGCCCAGGCGGCAGGCTTCGAGCTGCGCATGTTCCCTCGGGACAAGCACCTGGACCTGATGGACCTGTACTTGAACCAGGGCAAGTTCATGTCCATACCCGTATTCGCCTTCTTCGACCGGGACTGGAGCCCGCTTGGCCAGTGGATCGAGCGGCCCGCCGTCGCCAACCGGTGGATGGCCGAAACCCGGGCCGAGCTTGCCCGCCTGCCCGATGAGGCCGCCCGCGAGGAGCGAAGGCGGCGGCGGGCCGGCGTCGAGGCCGAATGGCGCCAGGAGACCGTGCGGGAGATCAGGGAGTTGCTCTCATCGGCCCTCAAGCAGGCCACCGCCTAGAGACCATGGGCCCCATGACCCATTGGGAACGCATCCAGGCCGCCTTGCGCGGCCACGAGGTGGACCGGCCGCCGGTGAGCCTGTGGCGGCACTTCTTCGTCGAGGAGTCCTCCGCCGCGGGCCTGGCCGGGGCCATGCTGGCCTTTCAGGAAAAGTTCCACTGGGATTTCATGAAGGTCAATCCCCGAGCGGCCTACCATGCCCAGCCCTGGGGCTACCAGATTCGGTACAGCGGCCAGCCTACGGTGGGGCCACGGATGGTGGACTACCCGGTCAAGGCGCCAACCGACTGGGGCAAGATCGTCGAGCTGTCGCCTACTCACGGGCCATTGGGTGAGATGCTCACCGCCCTCCGGCTCATCCGCGAGGGGATCGGAGACGAAGTGCCCACCGTCATGACGGTGTTCACCCCGCTCTCCGTGGCCGCCTATCTGGCTGGCTCCAACGAGCACCTGCTGCACCACCTCCGGGAGCATCCCAAGGAGGTGCACGTCGCCCTGGGGGCCATTGCTGCCACCTTCGCTCGCTTCGGCGGTGAGTGCCTGGCTGCCGGCGCCAGTGGTCTGTTCCTGGCCACCACCCACTGGGCCAGCTACGACTTGCTCACCGACGCGGAATACGCGGAGTTCGGGCGCCCCTACGACCTTCAGGTGCTCCAGCCGGTAGCGGATGCTCCGTTCAACATCCTGCACGTCTGCAAGGAACGCAACATGCTCCGAACGTTGGCCGACTACCCGGTCGCCGCCTTCAACTGGAACGCCCGTCACCCATCCAACCCGACACTGCGGGAGGGGCAATCGCTCACCGGCAAGCCCGTCATCGGCGGTATCGCCGAGCGGACTACGCTGCTTAGCGGACCCGCGCAAGCTATCGCCGCCGAGGCGCGCGACGCTACCGAGCAGACCGGCGGGCGCGGCTTCATGCTGGGCGCAGGCTGCACCTTCCTCCCGGAGACCCCGGAGGCCCATCTCTGGGCCGCCCGGCAGTCGCTCCTTGGCCAGGGCTGAGGTCCATCGGGCGAAGTCCCTTTCAGAGCGAGGAGGCAGACACATGGCGGACAAGGAACAGGCTGGCACAGGCAGTCTGCTGGCGCAGGCGCTAAGGGTAGCAGACCTGGTGGACTACCAGGAAGCCTCGGTGGTAAGCCGCACTGTGGTTGACAGGAAAACTGGGACGGTCACCCTTTTCGCCTTCGACGAGGGACAGGGGCTGAGCGAACACACCGCGCCCTTTGATGCCCTGGTGCAAATCATCGCCGGTGAAGCCGAGGTTTCTATCTCCGGCAAAGCCCTTCGTGTGAAGGAAGGAGAGATGGTCATCATGCCCGCCCACCAGCCCCATGCCCTCAAAGCGGTCAAGCGGTTCAAGATGGTCCTGACCATGATACGGTCTTGACCAAGAGCCGGCTTGACCAATCAACGGCCCTGGGGGCCTCAAAAGCGGGGTAACAGAGCGCTGTAGGGTGGGTGGAGTCTCGATGAAACCGGGAAACCCACCGCTACAGGCTAGGCGTAGCACCAATAGTCGAAAGGAGGCACCATGTTCAAACTCAAGGCCGTATCCATCGCCGTCAACAACGCCGAGGAGGCCATGCGCACCTACACGCAGACCTTTGGCCTGCCGCCGGCGCCCATCAACGAGCACCCCCTGTTCGGCTACCGTGGTCCCCGCCTCCCCGTGGGCGATGCCATCATTGACCTGATGGAGCCCACAGACCCCAACGGTCCAATAGCCCGCTTCATCAAACGCAGAGGTGCGGGCCTGTACCTGATCACCCTGGAGATGGACAACATGGAGCAGTACGCTAAGGGCCTGGAGGCCAAGGGGGTAAGGGTCATCTGGGACGTTGTCGAGCCAGGCTCCAAAGGGCCACACCCCATCGTCCACCCCCGTTCTGCCCATGGCGTCATTCTCGAGCTGGCGCACCCCGGCCTGGGCTAGCACCGGCTACAGGCTCCAGACTACGGGCTACAGCGAACGTAGGGGCATGGCCGCCATGCCCCCGTAGCGGCACTTCATGAAGTGCCGCTACAGGCAATCCCCTCTCCCTTTGGGAGAGGGCGAGGGAGCGCGGTGAACTCATCCTGCCGCTCGTCGTCCCCCCTCTCCCTTTGGGAGAGGGCGAGGCCTGTCCTGAGCATAGTCGAAGGAGTGAGGGCGCCCTGCGCCATTTGCTATACTAAAGGGTGCGTTAGTAAGTGGACACCGGCGGTTCTCCCCTACGAACAAAGCCCGTCGGAAGAGTCCGGCTACTTACGGTCTTCTTAGTAATTGCCTCAGCTTCGGTGGAGGGACATGGCCAAGACCAGACAGCAAATCTGCGGCGAGGACTGCCACCGCCTGGTGGTCAAGCTGGGCACCAACCTGCTCACCGCGGGCGGAGAGCGCCTGAGCTTGGACACCATGGCCTCCCTGGTGGGCCAGGTGAACCAGTTGCACCAGCAGGGCCGCGAGGTGGTCTTGGTCAGCTCCGGCGCGGTGGCCGCTGGACGCCAGGAGCTGAAGCTGCCCCAGGACCGCAGGGACATCCCGTTCAAACAAGTGCTGGCCGCGGTGGGCCAGAGCCGCCTTATGGAGGCCTACCACCAGCTTTTCTCCTGGCATAGGATTACCATCGCCCAGACACTGCTCACTCGCCGAGACCTGTCCGACCGCCTGGCTTACCTCAACGCCCGCAACACACTACTCGCCCTGTTGGAGCTGAAGGTCATCCCGGTCATCAACGAGAACGACGTGGTGGCCGTCGAAGAGTTGGAGGGCACCACCTTCGGCGACAACGACACCCTCTCGGCTATGGTGGCCAACTTGATAGACGCAGACCTGCTGGTCCTGCTGAGCGACATCCCCGGCCTGTTTACGGCGGACCCCCACCGCGATGCTGAGGCGCGCCTGATACCCCAGGTGGACACGATAGACGAGAGCATCGAGAGGCTGGCCGGTGGCTCGGCCAGCGCCCGTGGCGTGGGGGGTATGGCCACCAAGATACAGGCCGCCAAGCTGGCCACGGCTTCCGGCACGGCGATGGTCATTGCCGACGGGCAGGAGGCGGACGTCCTCCTGCGCATCCTGAACAACGAGGCCATCGGCACCTACTTCGCCCCCGCTACGTCGAAGCTGGAGAATCGCCAGCGCTGGCTGGTGAGCGGCCCACCGCCCAAGGGCAAGCTGCTGGTGGACAGCGGCGCCGCCACAGTCCTCCGGGGCCAGGGCAAGAGTCTGCTGGCTGTGGGCGTCCAGGGGGTGGAGGGCGACTTCCAGCGAGGCGACGTGGTCCACGTCTGCGACGCAAGAGGGAAGACCATCGCCTGCGGCATTGCCAACTATGGCTCGGCGGACATCGCCCGTATCCGCGGGCAACGCTCGGAGCGCATCCACGACCTCCTGGGCTACGCCTACGGCGACGAGGTAGTCCATCGGGACAACATGGTCCTGGTGTAGACGCAGCCCCATATCGGGGTGGGCACCCTGACATGCCGGGGCCCTACGTTCAAGCTGTGGTTGGCCGGTAGGCACCGTAGGCCGAGTTGCCTAACCCGACCGAGCCGTACAGGGGCGAACGAGAGGGGGTGGGCTGGGAAACCAGCCTCACACGATGTCCAGCGGCTGGTACTCCCCGAACACCTTGCGCAGGACGCCACAGGTCTCCCCTAGCGTAGCGTAGGCGCGCACCGCGTCCATGATGTAGGGCATGAGGTTCTCGTTGCTCCGGGCGGCGGTTTCCAGCGCCGACAGGCGGGCGGCGAGGGCCTCGTTGTCCCGCTCGCGGCGGACCTGGGCCAGCCGCGCCCGGTGGCGGCGCTCCCCCTCGGGGTCCATCCTGAGGATGGGGATGGTCAGCGGCTCCTCGGTAACGTAGTCGTTGACCCCCACCACGATGCGCTCTCGGGCCTCGACCTCGTGCTGGTAGCGGGCGGAGGAATCGGCGATCTCCCGCTGGATGTACCCCTGCTCCACGGCGGCCAGCATTCCGCCCCACTTCTCGATGCGGTCGAAGTAGTCGTAGGCGGCCTTCTCCATCTGGTTGGTCAGCCACTCGACATAATACGAGCCGCCCAGGGGGTCCACGGTGTTGGTCACGCCGGACTCGTGGGCGATGATCTGCTGCGTGCGTAGGGCCACCCGCGCCGCCAGCTCCGAGGGCAGGGCCAGCGCCTCGTCCATGCTGTTGGTGTGGAGGGACTGGGCGCCGCCCAGCACGGCGGCCAGGGCCTGGAGGGCCACCCGCGCTGCGTTGTTCTCGGGCTGCTGCGCTGTAAGGCTGCACCCCGCGGTCTGGGCGTGGAACCGCAGCCATAGCGCCCTGGGGTCCTTGACCCCGTGGCGGCGGGCCAGCTCCCGTGCCCAGATGCGGCGGGCCGCCCGGTACTTGGCGATCTCCTCGAAGAAGTCGTTGTGGACGTTGAAGAAGAACGACAGCCGTGGCGCGAACTCGTCCACCTTGAGACCGCGCTCCACGCCGGCCTCGACATAGGTGAGGCCGTCGGCCAGGGTGAAGGCCAGCTCCTGGACGGCGGTGGACCCTGCCTCGCGGATGTGGTAGCCGCTGATGCTGATGGTGTTCCACTTGGGCACGTACTTTGTGCCGAACTCGAAGGTGTCAACCACTATGCGGAGGGCAGGTCGTGGAGGGATGATGTAGGTGTTCTGGGCGCTGTACTCCTTGAGGACATCGTTCTGGATGGTGCCACCCAGGGCACTCATGGGGATGCCCCGCTTCTCAGCGGCGGCGAGGTACATGGACCAGACAACGGCCGCGGGGCCGTTGATGGTCATAGAGGTGGTGATCTGGTCCACTCGGATGCCGTCGAACAGTAGCTCCATGTCAGCCAGGGAGTTGACGGCTACTCCGCACTTGCCGAACTCCCCGCGCGCGGCGGGGTGGTCGGTATCGTAGCCCACCAGTGTGGGGAAGTCGAAGGCGACGGAGAGGCCGGTCTCCCCGTGTTGGAGCAGGTACTTGTAGCGGGCGTTGGACTCCTCGGCGGAGCCGAAGCCGGAGAACATGCGCATGGTCCACAGCCGCCCACGGTAGCCGGTGGGGTGGACGCCTCGCAGGAAGGGGAACTCGCCGGGCAGCCCCAGGTCACGCTCGTAGTCCAGGTCGGCGATGTCTGCGGGGGTGTAGACACGCTCGATGGGCTGGCCTGAAAGCGTGGTGAACTCGCCCTGGCGCTCCGTGGCCGAAGCATGGCGCTGCTGCCAGTCCCGCTTTCGCCGCCGGACTTCGTCTAGACCCTTGGGGTCAAACGTTGGTGCCATTGTTCCGCAAGTAGCCCCTCAACGTAGGGGAGGAACTCCGTGTCCTCCCCGCCACCCCGCCAGGGCGGGCACCCCGACGCGTCGGGGCCCCTACGTTGTACCGAAGGACGGGCGCCATTTTCGAGGTAATCCCCCATGCGCGGTTGCCACCGGCACCACGAAGCATGAAAACACCCCAAACGGTATTTTCGTGAGAATCTCTCATGCGCGGTTGCCACCGGCACCACAAAGCATGAAAATAGCCCAACCGGTATTTTTGAGGTAATGACACTGGGTCAATAGTCTATCCCTGCGCGGGCGAGGATACCCTTCTGGAAGGGGTGCTTGATCTCGCGCATCTCGGTGACCAGGTCGGCGACCGCCATCAGCTCCGGTGGCGCCTTGCGTCCGGTAAGCACCAACTCGATGCCGGCCGGCTTGCTCCGGACCAGCTCCAGCACCGGCTCCAGGGGGATGAGGCCGAAGGCCAGGGCGACGTTGATCTCGTCGAGCACCACCACCTGGTACTGGCCGCCACGCACGGCCTGCTGTGCGGCCTCCAGGGCCTTGTGGGCCTGCTGGCGTTCTTCGGGCCTGGGCTGCTTGGGATTACATAACGTGGTCAGGCCGAAGCGCTCCACGCTCACGCCGGGGAGCTGGGCCAGCGTAGCCTGCTCGCCGTAGCGGGTGTCCCCCTTCATGAAGTGGATGATGTGTACGGTCAGCCCGTGACCCAACGCGCGCACTGCCAAGCCCAAGGCCGCGGTGGTCTTGCCCTTGCCGTCGCCGGTGTAGACCTGCACGAGGCCCTTCACGCTGGGTGCGGTGGTGTGGCTGGTGGGAGCCTGCTCTGAAGCTGTCATTGACAGGGCCAGTGTAGCAGTGGCCAGCTTGGGGTGTCAAGAGGTTGACATAAGGTGCACATGGCTTCCTGTAGACGTATGGGCGCCATGCTCACCGGACACAGTCCGGCATTAGGGTCATTGACTATTTGGTGTGACATGGCGGCCGCGTTCAACCTGTCGTTGCGAGCCGCAGCGAAGCAATCCGGCCCCTGGTTATGCGTGGAGACACGGATTGCTTCGTCCTTCTGCGGAAGGACTCGCAACGACAGGTTGAAGTCGCCCCGTGTGCCACGTGCCAATGGTATAATCGCAGCGCGATGGCTGTAGGAACGCGCTCTCTGGCTCTGGTCCAAGTGAAGAAGACCATCATGGATCTGCTGAGCGCGAAATGATAGCGATTGTAGACTACGGGGCGGGCAACCTGCGCAGCGTGGCCCGCGCCCTGGACAAGGTAGGCTACTCCGGCTCGGTGACCTCGGACCCGGCTACGGTGGGCAAGGCGGATGCTATTATCCTGCCCGGCGTGGGCGCCGGCGGCGAGGCCATGCGCCAGTTGCGCCAGCGCGGGCTTGACCTCGCGTTGCGTGAAGCCATTGACCGGGACAGGCCCGTCTTCGGCGTGTGCCTGGGCCTTCAGCTCCTGTTCGACAGCACCGAGGAGGACGGCGGCGCACGTTGCCTGGGCATTCTGCCCGGTGTAGTGCGCCGCCTCCCGCCGGGCCTGAAGGTCCCCCACATGGGCTGGAACCAGGTCATCCCGACAAGTCGGGACCACTGGTTGTTCGAGGGCACGCCGGATGGCGCCAACTTCTATTTTGTCCATAGCTACTATGGCGACCCCGCGGACTCGTCCCTGGTCATAGGTGAGACGGAGTACGGCGTAACCTTCGGCAGTGCGCTGGCCCGGGGTAACCTGGTGGCCACCCAGTTCCACCCCGAGAAGAGCGGCGACCTGGGCCTGGGGCTGTACCGCAACTTCCTGCGCCACTTCCTGGGGGCCTGAATGGAGGTCATCCCCGCCATAGACCTCAAAGGGGGCCGCTGCGTGCGCCTCTTTCAGGGCGACTTCTCTCGACAGACCAACTTCTCCGACGACCCGGCGGCAGTGGCCAAAGGCTGGCAGGAGCAGGGCGCCCGCCGCCTCCACGTGGTGGACCTGGACGGCGCGGCCACCGGCGAGGTGGTGCACAAGGACGTCATTCGCTCCATCCTGGGTGCTGTCACCGTACCGGTCCAGGTGGGTGGTGGGCTGCGCCGCCGTCAGACGATTGAAGAAGTGCTGCGTCTAGGGGTGGGCCGGGTGATGCTGGGCACCGCCGCTATCGAGGAGCCTGCACTGGTGCAGGGCCTGTGCCACGAATACCCCGAGGCCATTGTCGTGGCCGTAGACGCTCGCGGCGGACAGGTCGCCCTGCATGGCTGGAAGCAGGTGTCGGTGTTCAGCGTGGGTGAACTGGTGCCCCAGCTCGAGGCCTGGGGCGTGCGTCGCCTGCTCTACACCGACGTGTCCCGCGACGGCACCCTCACCGAGCCGAACTTCGAGGCGGTATCGTCCCTGGTCGGCTCGACGCATATGCGCGTCCTGGTGGCCGGAGGCATCGCCTCGGTGGAACACCTTAAGCGCCTGGCCGCTTTGGGTGTGGAGGGGGCCATTGTGGGCATGGCCTTGTACATGGGCAGGATAGACCTCAAGCAAGCCTTGGACGCGGTCCAGTAGGGGCGAAGCATCGGGCATGGCAGCCGCCGCATCGAATCCAGAAGGTGGCCCGATGCTTCGCCCCTACAACTAGGGTTTGGACTTGGCCAGGAGGGCTTTCACCCGTGGCAGGGACTTGGCCGTGGAAGCCATGGACCGCCCTATGCGCTCCTTGCCGGGCTTGACGTCCAGACAGACCAGGGCCGGCTTGGGAGTGGCGAGCAAGGCGGGCAGCCGCAGCTTCAGGTCCTCCAGGTCGTCCACCACGTGGACGGAGCGATAGCCCGCGGCTTGGGCCAGGGCGCAGAAGGTGAACTTGCCCTCTCCGGGGATAGGCTGGCCCCCGCTCACCTGATACACGCCGTTGTGCAGGACGAAGTGGACCAGATTGGGTGGCGCCAGATTGCCTATGGTGACCAGGGTGCCCAGGTTGTTGAGCAGGCTGCCATCGCCGTCAATAACCCAAATGGGCACATCTGGGCGCGCTATGGCCAGCCCCAGGGCCAGGGAGGAGGCCTTGCCCATGCAGCCGCTCAGGGGCAGGTCCAACTCATGGGAAGAGATAGTTTGCCATGTCTGGTTGGAGGTCATGGCAGGAATGACTACCTCGTTCTTGCGGTACTGGGCCAGCACCTTGAGGGCATCAACGGTGTCCATCATAGCTCAGCCTCCTGCTCGGCAGCCAGCAACACAGCGACGGGACTACTTGTCTCCCATGCCTCCTGGTAGCCCCGGCGCACCAGCGCGATGTCGTCCTCCGGTCCCAGCACGTAGTACTTGATGCCCCAGGCCCGCAGCACCGGCTCCAGGTAGATGCCCGCGGTGTCCGTCATCTGCTGGACGTTGGGCTTGTATCCCCGATAGCCGATGTACATCGGCATGGGGATATGCAGGGGGATCGCCAGGCCCCGCATGGAGTCGCCCGACTCCAGGAAGCCTGTGTTCTGGACCATGATCACCGGTTTCTGCCCGCCGCAGTAGAGGCCCGCAGCGATGGCGATGGCTTCCCCCTCGCGACATATGGGGACGAGTCGCAGCCGGGATTGGCCGAGCACCTCGTAGAGGCCGCTGGTCTCGGTGGAGGGCAGCGACACGACATGCGTGACGCCGCAGTCCTCCAGAGCGGCCACCAGTGCCTGTGAGAAGCTGGGGTGTTGTTGCTGCGCCATGGCACCTCCTCGACTGGAAATAGAGAACTGGAGCGGTATCCTCTTGTGGCAGGAACGCCTGAATTATATGTAGGCCAGCTTGGGCTGTCAACGCGCGCGGATCCATAGCAGCTAGGGGACCGCCCGTTGCCTCGGGGTGGAGGCTTGGGCTGGGTCAACCCACAGCGACTGCGATGAGCGTGTCTAGTGGGCCGAGGCGATGCTCCTGCCCTCTTCCAAGTAGCCCAGGACCGCCTTGACCCTGGGGTGCCACGGGCCGCCGCGCGCAAAGCCGAGCTGCTTGTAGATATGGTTGACGTAGTTTTCCACGGACTTCTCGCCCAGAGGCGCCAGCTTCTTGGCGATGGCGTGGTTGTTGTAGCCCTCGGCCATAAGCTCCAGGACTGCCCGGTGACGGGACGATAGCTTCGTCCAGCCGGTGTCCTCAGGAGACAAGCGGCTGGCCAGCAGCTTGGGGTCAATAACCATCAGGCCCATGGCGCTGCTCTCTATGGCCCGCACCAGAACAGGCATGCTGGTCACAGATTCCTTGAGCAGGTAGCACCAGCCCGGCCCTTCGGCCTGGGGCATTCTGGCCAGCAGGTGCCTCTGTTTGGCGGACGCCAGGATCACGATCCCCGTCTGGGGGCGCCCCTCTTTTATCGCCTGGCCTAATTGGATGCCATCGGGGCCGCCTGGCGGCGATACGCAGGAGAGCACCACATCCGGCTGTAGCTCCTTGGCCAAACGGACGGCGGTATCGCCATCGCCGGCCAACCCCACCACTTCCAGGGTAGTCTCACCCGCCAGGGTCCTGGCCAACAGGTCCCGGAAAAGTCCCTCTTTCTCTACAATGAGCACCCGTGTCTTCTTCTCGGCCATGTTGCATACCCCCTATGACCCGGATAATAACGGCCATATTGTACCGCCCATTCGCACATGGGTCTATGCCCTGGGGAACTGTTTTTCCTATGGCAGCCATGCTTCGACCGGCGTATCGAGCATGTTTGCGTCGCTCTTGGTGGCAGGGCTGGGGAAGACAGTGTCAGGGACGAAGGGGCAGCCCATGGTTGGCGCGAATGGGCCATCCGCTATGGAGGGAACGCCGTGGTTTGTGGCAGGTCCTGTCTGCCAGCCGCCTAGCGGGGCAGCTCAGCCACCACCACCGTACCCTTGCCTGGTGAGGAGTGGACGGCCACGGTGCCGTTCAACAGCCTGGCCCGCTCGTGCATGCCCAGGATTCCCAGCTTGCCTTGGGCCGCCAGGTCGGCAACTCTGGCGGGGACCAGGAAGCCCTTGCCGTCGTCGGCAACGGATAGCCTCACCCGGTCCTGCTGGTGCGCCAGCTCGATGCGCACCTTGGTGGCGGCCGCATGCTTGCGTACGTTGCTCAGGGCCTCCTGGGCGATGCGGAACAAGAGCAGCTCTGCCTCGGGCGCTACTGGCCGAGGGGTCCCAGTGACGTCTACGGTTACCCTGGTTTCGTTCTGTCTGCCGAGGTCGTCACCCAGCCACTCCAGCGCGGCCGCCAAGCCAAGCTCGTCCAGGATGCGTGGTCGCAGGTCCTCTGTCAACTGGCGCAGGCCTGCCAGGGTCTGGAGGACGACGGTCCGCACACCTCCAAGGTACTCTCGCGCGTCTGAGGAGAGGTGCCCATCAGGGTCAGAAGCCAAGGTGTCCAAACGTTGTGAGATAAGTAGCAGCGACTGCCGCGTGTCGTCGTGCAGCTCACGGGCGATCCTCTTGCGCTCTTCCTCCTGCGCGGTCAGTACCTGGCGTATGTAGTAGTCCAAGCTCTCCCGCATCTTTCTGCGTTCGGTGATATCTCGGGCGATGTGCTGGAAGCCGGTGGGTTGGCCCTTCTCCAGAATGAGCCTGGTGCTCAGAGAGAGCACCTTCTGCGTACCGTCCCGCTGGACCAAGGGGCACTCATAGGGCTCAACGAGGGACTCACCATCTAGGAGCCTTCGCTCTGTGCTGGCCAGGGCGTTGCCGGAGTGAGTGGGGAAGAAGGCGTTCACGTTGGTCCCCAGTAGCTCAGCCACCGAATAGCCGATGAGGCTGGCGCTGGCCTTATTGGCGGCGGTGATTACGCCCTCGAGGTCATGGACGAGGATGGCCATGGTGGCGTTCTCAAACAGGTCGCGGTACTTCTCTTCGGAGGCGTGCACCTCCTGGTAGAGGCGGCCATTCTCGATGGCGATGCCAAGCTGCTCACCGATGGCCGTGACCAAGTTCACCTCATCAGATGTGAAAGCACGCAACGAGCGGACCGCCAAACACAGGGTGCCAATGGCCCTGCCCTTGTGGCTGAGGGGAACGATCAGCTCAGAGCGGATGCCCTCTTCACGCACGGAGGCACGGGTCAGCCGAGGGTCGGCGGAGGCGTCATCCACCATTAGAGGTCTTCCCGACTGGGCCACTCGGCCGTTCAGGCCTTCGCCAAGCCGAAGGGAGGCCACCGCTCGGGCGAAGTCGCTGGACACTCCCCGGTATGCGGCCAGAGTCAGCCCACTATTCTGGCTGTCAAGCAGGAACACCATCCCGGCGTCAACGCCCACCACCTCCACCACGCGGTCCAACACTTGGTGCAGCGTCGGACTGAGATCGGGGGCTTGAGTCAGCAGCGAACAGACGTCCTGAATGGTCCGCAGCCGTTTCTCGTTGGCCTTGATGGTCTCCACGTGGCTAGCCAGCTCCAGGCGCGCGTTCTCCAGCCGGGCAACCGCTTCCTGGCGCCGCTCCTTTTCTTTCTGCTGTGCCTCGAACCAGGCCATGGTCAGCAGGCCGACCAGGGCGACGCTCCCCACCTCCACCAGGTCGTTGGCCGGTCTGGGTGAGCGCAACGCCTCGGGGACCATCAGCAGGACGGCTACGGCCAGGCTGGCAGACCCTCCCCTGGGGCCAAAGATGAACGCTCCGTAGATAACTGGCAACAGGAACAGGACTCGAAGCATTGAGTGCGAAGGCAGAGGAACACCTTCGTTGGTGAGTGACGGAGTGAGGAACTCCGCGTAGTGCAGGACCCCGCCCAGGGCGAGCATCCCTAGCAGGAGCCAGAGGTGGGGGTTGCGCAGGGAGCCTGCGGACGTCATTCGGGGCGCCCGTGGGCCTCGGAGTGCGACCCACCACCCAGGCCGGCTAAGTCGCTTCCATACGTTGTCCATCACACCCCGCACCCCCGCCGGCCCGCCTGACCCGTATCCGTGCCACCTAGGACGCGGCTGGCGCGCCCAGGCTAAGGGTAGGCATGGCTCTAGTGCTCCTTGGCGCCGGGCCAAGCGTCGCCCGGCCTCTCCTCCAGCGGGAAAAGGCCTTTTCTCATCGCCCACAGCACTGCCTCTGTCCGGGAGCCCACGGCCAATTTGTTGAAGACGTTGGCCAGGTGGGCCTTGACCGTGGGCAGGCTCAAAGCAAGCTCCTGGGAGATCTCCTTGTTGCTCAGGCCGCGAGCCGCCAAGCGTAATACGTCCAACTCTCGCTCTGTGAGGGGAGAGGTGGCTGGGGCCGCTGGCGGCTCCCGGGGGGAGCGCAGCGCTCGGGCCAGCAGCCGAGTGGTGGCTGAGGGATGCAACACGGACTCCCCGGCGCGCACTGCCCGGATCGCCCCGACGATCTCTCGTCCGCTGGAGCTCTTCAGCAGATACCCCGCGGCGCCGGCCTCCAGCAGCCCTACCACATACCGTTCGTCGTCGTAGGCGGTCAGTGGGAGCACGGCGGTCCCCGGGCAGATCTTCTTGATCCTCTTGGTAGCCTCAATGCCGTTGAGTCGCGGCATGACGATATCCATGATCACCACATCGGGGGCCAATTCCTCTGCCAGCCGCACTGCCTCAGCCCCGTCAGCGGCCAAGCCTACGACCTCTATGTCCAGCTCCTTGGCCAGAAGCTGGCGCATCCCCTCGCGGAGGACCGCATGGTCGTCGGCGATGAGTACGCGGACCTTCACTATGCCCGTCCCCAGACCTTCCTCGTCCACTCCTTGAGCATAGCACTTTGTGAAGAAAAGCGCAAGCAGTCAGAGGTATGAGCCGCGTCATCCAAAGGACTAGGCCGCCCGGCCCCACACGTCGAAACCAACAGCGGGGCGGCCTACTCCTCTGAGACGATGCTGCCAGGCTACCGGCAGTGAAGAATGGAATTGCCACAAGGGAGGAAGCGAAAGCGTGATGGGGGGTGGTGAAGATGGTGGATTGGATAGGGGTAGTGGGTGTCTGGGCAGTAGCCGTCGGAGTCAAGACGGGCCTCCCTGTGGCGCTCCTATTCCTCCTCGGCTACGCGCTCCACCGGCGCCAACGGGCGCTGGCAGTGAGTCCACTGGCAAGGGCTGATGCCGGCATGTTGCCTCGGGCGCCACGACGGAGGCAGATATCGTGCTGGGAGGTCCGCGGGTGTCCGCCCCAAGCCAGGGACAGATGCCCGGCATTCTTGCAGCCAGATATGCCCTGCTGGCGGGCCGTCAAACAGGCGTCGGGCGGGCACATCGAGGGCAGATGTTTCGAGTGCAGTCTATTGCTGTCCCGGTAGTGTGGCGAGGTTGCTCTGGGTAGGTGGACCACACCGGGAGACAGCGGAAGGAGGAGACCATGGGACTGGCAGCGCTGTTTGTTGGGGGACTGATAGCTCTGGCTATCGTGGTAGCCATCGTGTACGGGGTCTTCGTGGGGCTGGTGCGCCTCGGCAGCTTCCTGTGGCGGGTCCTGGTGGGACCCGAGGAGCAGTTGGCCGCAGTCTCCGAAGGTGAGGTGGGGTCAGGGCGGTGCTGGGAGGAGAGGGACTGCCCAGAGGTGGCCAGGGAGTCCTGCCCGGCCTATCTCCAAAAGGACGGCCTGCCCTGTTGGCTGGCCAACCTTCGGGCGGAGGGCCGTCTGCGGGTGGACTGCCTGACCTGCCGTCGTTTCAACCTCGCCGAGCTGCTGGCGGCCTAGAGTGGACCAGCCGCAGGCGAGCATAGGGAGGTGCAGTGATGGCCCCAGGACATTTGGGTACTCCGTGGCAGAGGGGAGAGCAACCTGCTCGGCCAGGCTTCTACATCAAGCTCGCCAATGGGGAGCTGGTCCGGCATGCCGGCGGCGCTCTGCCTGGCAGTCGCAGGGACCGGTATCTCAGGCTCCACACCATCGTAGTCATGGCGCTGGGGCCCATCGCCGGGCTGGTTTACATACTGCTCCTGCCGTTCCTGGGTCTGGCGATGCTGGCCTACGCTCTGGGCCAGCGGACACTACGGGGGCTACGGACGGCTGGCCTGGCCCTGCTGGCCGCGGTGGCCTTCCCCGCCTGGTTGCCCGGGCGCAGCTACCTGGTCCGGCACCAGCCGCGGCGTCAGGGGGGTGTCCGGCGTGCCACAAAAGTGGAGCGCGACCTTGCGGACGCGACTAGGGCGTTCAAGGAGAAGCGCGGAAGGAGGGGTTGACATGGCCCGCATTCGTCATCTGTCAGCCCCCAGCATCACCAGGCGCCGTTTTCTTCAGGCAGCCGGCGCGCTGTCGGTAGCCCTGGCCGCTCAGTCGGTGCCACGGCCAGTCCGGGCCGAGATTGCCACAGTGGAGTCTCCGCCGCGCATGGGGTTGCTCACTGACCTGACCCTGTGCGTTGGCTGCCGGGTCTGCGAGGTGGCCTGCAATAAGGCGAACAAGCTGCCCCGGCCCGAGGTGCCTTTCTCCGACTCCACGGTATTCGAGAAAGAAAGGCGGCCCAGCGCGGGTGTTTTCACGGTGGTCAACCGCTACCCCTCGCCGGACGGTGGCAGGCCGGTCTTTCGGAAGGTCCAGTGTATGCACTGCAACGAGCCGGCCTGTGTCTCGGCCTGCCCGGTGGCCGCGATGGTCAAGACCCCAGAGGGGCCCGTCATCTGGGACGAGCGGGTGTGCATCGGCTGCCGCTACTGCATGATGGCCTGCCCCTTCTCCATCCCGGCCTACGAGTATTCCAGCGCCTTCAGCCCCCGGGTGCGCAAGTGCACTATGTGCTACGAGCGCGTGTTCAAGCAGGGCGGCATTCCGGCCTGCGCCGAGGCCTGCCCCACCAAGGCCATCGTCTATGGACAGCGTGCCGAGCTGCTACGCCTGGCCCGACGACGGATAATCGAGACCCCGGAGAAGTATGTGGACCACATCTTTGGGGAGAAAGAGGTAGGGGGCACTAGCTGGCTGTACCTCTCGGCGGTCCCCTTTGAGAATCTGGGCTTCCCCCAGACACTGGATGTCGCCTACGGGGAGCTCACCTGGGACTTCCTCACCGCCGTGCCTGTGGTGCTCATCCTGTGGCCAGCTTTGATGATTGGGCTCCACCGGTTCGGCCTGCGGCGGGAGCAACTGGCCGCAGAGGAGGCTCTCAAGAGGGCGGCACAAGAGCGGAAGGAGGAACGGCGATGAAGGCTGAATCCACACAGGCCCGGGCCAGCTTCCAGGCTTTGCTCAGAGAGTACCTCTTCATGGGCCAGAGCCTGGGACAGTACTTGCGTTCTCTGGTTACCCCCTGGAACGCCCTAGCTGCGGTCATCCTGGGCATAGGTATCCCGGTGGCTGTGTTGCGCTTCACTCAGGGCCTGGCGGCCACCACCAACCTCTCCGATGACAACCCATGGGGGCTGTGGATCGGCGTGGACGTCCTGGCTGGTGTAGCCCTGGCTGCCGGCGGGTACACCATGGCAGGGGCGTTCCATGTTCTGGGGATGAAAGAGTACAAGCCATTGGTTCGCCCCGCCATCCTCACCGGGTTTCTGGGCTATTTGTTCGTCGTAGTGGGCCTGCTCTTTGACCTGGGCCGCCCCTGGCGGCTGCCCTACCCCATGTTTGTCTCCATGGGGCTCACCTCGGTGATGTTCCTTGTGGCCTGGCACGTAGCCCTCTACCTTAGCTGCCAGTTCGTGGAGTTCTGTCCGGCGATATTCGAGTGGCTCAACTTGCGTCGCCTGCGGCAATGGGCGGAGAAGTTGGCCGTGGGAGCGACTATTGCCGGGGTGACCATGTCCACCTTACATCAATCTGCTCTGGGCGCTGTATTCCTCATCGCTCCGGGCAAGCTCCACCCCTTGTGGTACTCGCCCCTAATACCGCTGTTGTTCTTCATCTCTAGCATTGCGGCAGGGATCTCCATGGTGATTGTGGAAAGCACCCTCAGCCACCGGGCCTTCGCACGGCAGATTGGTCGCGGGCACGCGGCCCGGTTGGACGACCTGTACCTGGGACTGGGAAAAGCAGCCTCAGTTGTGCTCTTTGCCTACTTCTGGCTGAAGATAACAGGCGTAGCCGCCGAGAACGCCTGGAGCTATCTTGACACGGGTCCCGGCTACTGGTTCATGGTGGAAATTGGCCTCTTCGTGCTGCTCCCCTGCTGTCTCTACCTCCTAGCGGCCCGGCAGCGTAGCATCCGGCTGGTCCGGCTGACCGCCCTCCTTACCGTCGTGGGCGTTGTAGTAAACCGGCTCAACGTCTCCATCATTGCCTTCAACTGGCAGAACCACACCTATGTTCCCCGCTGGACGGAGGTGGTCATCACCATCACCATTGTCACCTTGGGTATCCTGACCTTCCGCTGGATGGTCAACCGGATGCCTGTCCTTAGAGAGCATCCCGCCTACCAGGCGGAGGACTGAGGGGAGGATGGAACATGTTCTACACAGTCCAGGAGCTGATGGCACAGATCAAGGGCTGGGAGTATATCATCGCCATAGTCAGTTTGGCCCTTTTCCTGGCCTTCTGGAAGCTGCTCAGCCGGGGGCCGAGGCGACTCCCAGCGGTGGGTCAGAGACCCCGGCAGGCCGCCCGGGGTGAATCCACGGCTCTGGCGGCGAGCAAGCCCCAAATCACTATGGGTGCCCAAGGGTTGCCTTGCTGGGTGACGCGGGAATGCCCTCCACAGGTACGCGAGGGCTGTGCGGCATATCGCCTGGACCCGCTGCCGTGCTGGGTGGCCCGCTCTGTGGTAGACAAGCAAGCCCGGGGGCAGTGCGATACCTGCCCGGTCTATGCCCGGTGGATGGAGCGCCTGGTGGCGAGGGCCAGGCCCGACTTGGCGGGGCCGGCGCGCACCTCGCCCCAACCTCCAGGGACATAGGCGTGCCGGTGGCCAATATCCGGTGGGAAGGGGGTGGCGCCATGGTGCGATGGCTTGTTCTCTTGGGCTGCGCTGTGCTCTTGGCTGGTGGGGCCTGGTCCTGCGCCCGCGTATTCCCTCCGGCGGGGCCGCCGGAGGGTCCTCGACCTGCCTCTGAGGTGCAGCCTCCCTCGGCGGTCCACGGACTGGCTGCCCTGCATGGCGACTGCCTGTCGTGCCACGGCAAGGATGACAGGTTCCTGGTGTCTCTGCGTACAGTGCATCCCGTGCCGGCGCCGCCGGGGTTTGTGGGCAGCGTCCAGCAGGCATGCCAGTTGTGTCACCAGATGGAGCCGGAGCACGGTCTGGCGCGGACGATGCCCCATCCGGTAGCAGGTTGGGAGGCTTGCCGTGCCTGCCATACCAGCGGCATGCCTGGCATCAAACAGATGCCGCCCAACCACGGGAGCTACAGCGTGGCGCGGTGCACCGAGTGCCACGAGCTCGGGGGGAACGCCGATATCGGCCTCCTGGCGCTGCCTCAGATAGGACGGTGACAGGTGCGGCGGAGCGAGTCCGTAGCTAGCCCCGCTCAGCCGGAAACAGCAGACGCCCCTCGGGCCTTCCGGTGGAGACGGGGGAACTCTGCCTATCGGCAGCTTGCTGAAGCTCCTAGCAAACCGAAATGCGCTTGCCGCTTCTTGTGGCAGGAGGTGAGATGGGTGGCTCCTGCTCCCGCCCGCCCCAAAACGCTTGCGGAGGTTGGCGTGCTGCGGAAAGCAGACTACGCGGGACAAAGAGATGACCTGCTAAACTGGGATGATGAGTGTTGGCCTAGCTGTGGTACTCGTTCCACTCCCAGCTTGGCTTGCCGAGTACCTGGCAAAGGTCAAAGAGGAGGAGGACGACCATGCAGGCAATCAAAAGCCCTGCCAAGGAGCTCGTGATCACCCGCATCTTCGACGCGCCGCGGGAGTTGGCGTGGAAGGCGTGGACGGACCCTGAGCGCGTTAAGATGTGGTGGGGGCCCAAAAGCTTCACGGCGCCTGCTTGCAAGATAGACCTGCGCGTGGGCGGCGCTTATCTCTACTGCATGCGGTCGCCTGAGGGCCGGGACTATTGGTCCACCGGCGTCTATCGAGAGATCATTCCACTGGAGCGGATTGTCGCCACCGACAGCTTTGCGGACGAGAAAGGGAATGCGGTCCCGGCTTCACACTACGGCATGCCTGGAGACTGGCCGTCAGAGCTACTGGTGACGGTGACGTTCGAAGAGGTTAATGGCAAGACGAAGATGACCCTGCGGCATGCCGGCATCCCGGCGGGCGAGATGAGCGATATGGCAGGGGAGGGCTGGAACGGGTCCTTCGACAAGCTCGCCGAGCACCTGGCCAAGGCCCAGACAGCTATGACGTTAACGCTGCCGTCAGACCGGGATATCGTCTTGAGGCGCGTCTTCAATGCTCCGCGTGAACTGGTGTGGAAGGCGTACACGGACCCAAAGCTTATCCCGCAATGGTGGGGGCGGAGAAACCACACGACGACTGTTGACAAGATGGACGTGAGGCCAGGCGGCGTCTGGCGATACGTCGAGCGCACGTCAGACGGCAGTGAGTACGCCTTCAACGGCGTGTATCGAGAGGTCACGCCACCCCAGCGGATTGTCTCCACCTTTGAATACGAAGGTATGCCGGGCCATGTAGCGCTTGAAACGGCAACGTTCGAAGAGCACGACGGCAAGACTGAGCTTACGGCCACCGATCTCTTCCAGACGGTTGAGGACCGTGACGCCACGCTCCAATCGGGAATGGAGGCAGGGGCAGCCGAAACCTGGGACCGTCTCGCGGAGCTGCTGGCGACGCTTGAGAGGGGGAAAGTCCGGGCCCACAAGAAATAGTCTTAGGGTGGAGCTCGCCTGACCGGGAGGTCGTCGTTCACGTTCAGCGCGGGCGAGCTTTTTGCCCAGATAGGGTTATGCCAATGACCCGAAGCGCTGCCCTACGTGCCGCCAGAAACGGCGTGACGAGTCTTACAGCAGCGGCATGAGCACCAGCGGATATGGTAGACCACAGCGGCAAATGTACCCCGCCGTCTGCGCCCAGTGTGGCAAGCAGACGCAGGTCCCATTCCTGCCAAGTGGCAGCCGCCCGGTCTACTGCAGCGACTGTTTCAGTCGCCAGCCCGCCAGCAACAGACGCTAAAGTAAAGCGCAAAAGGGGGTAGCCCACTGCAAAGTCGGGCTACCCCTTTACTTTGGCTGCGCCAAAGGACCCGGCATCGCCGGGTCCGTATCAGGGTAAGGATTTCAAATAAGTGCGGAGGGAGGAGGTGAAGAGGTGGCGTTGCCAGCGACGGATGCCAGCGGAGGCGAGCTCGCCCTCAAGACTGTCAGGCGCCCTGGCGAGGCGTTCGAGACTGGCCATGGGCCAAAGGATAGTGGGATCAAGGGAAAGGGCGGTGCCAAGTGATAGGCGCCAGTCCTTGAGGCGGCTCAGACGCTCGATCTGTTCCTGGCTGGCGAGTTCGGCGTTGATGGGAGGCAGTCTATGGACCGGCGGCGCCGCCAGGCCGTCGCGAATGGCCTGCTGGAGGCCACGCCCAAATCGCTGCAACCCATTGTGACCAATACCGGAGACTTCCGAGAGGTCCGCAGCGGGACAGGTGGCGATGGACATGAGGGCAGTGTCAGGTATCACGAAAAAGGGTGGCCGGTGCCGGCGCCGGGCCTCCCCTTCTCGAAATAGGAAAAGGCTGCGGAGGACCGCGAGGCCGCGCTCATCCAGGCCCCAGGCCCCTTTGATAGAGAGGTATGCGGTCTCCAGGTCCGGTGCGGCATATCGCACATCTTCAAGCCTGGCACACTCTTCGGCTACCCATGACGTGCGCCCCTGGGCCTGGAGCCGCTGGTCCAGTGTCTCTCGCAGGTCGAGGAGATAGCGCACGTCGGCGCTGGCGTAGTCGCGGGCCTCGGCGGAGAGCGGACGCCGCCCCCAGTCTGCTCGCTGAAGTCGCTTGCACTTGTCAATGGTCACGCCCAACAGGTCTTTGATGAGGGCTGCCAGGCCGACCTGGGTCATGCCTGCAAAGCGGGCAGCAATATTGGTGTCGTACAGGTTGCGGATACGAAATCCGCAATGCCGGTCGAGACTACGGATGTCGTAGTCCGCGCCATGAATGACCTTCACGGTAGAATCATCTGCCAGAACGTCTTTGAGAGAAGCGATATCCCTCAGGACGATCGTATCAATGATGTAGATCTTGTGCCGTGTGGCAATCTGAATGAGGCAAAGCTGCTCGGGGTAGTGGTGGAAGCTGTTGGACTCGGTGTCGAGAGCGATAGCCTGCTCTCGGGCCATCGCCTGCACAGCGACATCGAGATGAGCGGACTCGCTGACGATTTCGACGGGAAGCGGTAGCGGGACAGCCATGGGGCTAATTGCTTCGATCACATTCCACTCTGTATAGGCCATTGTTTAACTCGTATCTGTGACAAGTATATCAGAAGAGGAGTCGAAGTACGGGCTTGTGCGCGTTGTCCCACAAAGAACAACAGGCACAGCCTCGACATGTCGGAGCTGGCACTGTGTAACTGTTTGGTGGAGACGGGGGGGCAATGAACTCCATGATAGCAACCCCTCCGTGATAGCTGAGAAGCAATGGGGGGCAATGCCGGTTGGCTGTTGAGTTGTAGCCAACGATGCAGCGGCACCGATCAGCCTGTGGTGGTAAGAAACCAGGGTCAGGGGTGGGCACATTGCCTGCGTGGGGGCCTCCGTAGTAGCCGCAAGGGCAACCGTGCAGCCGCAATCCACAATCACGGGGTAGATACGTTTGTGAAACCGCTTGTTCTGTCATTCAGCGCATCCCGCCATCCGGCGGCCACGTTCGGGCAGACGCTCAGAAAGGCCAGGCTCGATCGGTTGCTATGGTGGAGACGGGGGGGAGTCGAACCCCCCGTCCAGGGACGAGCACCCAGGCTGCCTACAAGCTTATCCGACCGTTAGCTCTCGCCCTGCTTGTGGCCGTCGGCCGCCCCCGGCAGGACCAGTCGGTTATTTTTCTTTGACGGGCCAGACCGACATAGGGCCCATCGCACCCCTTCTGTTCGGCGCCTTGACCAGGCCCGAAGGGTGAAGCCTGGGAGGCGTAGTCGCTGTTTAGGCGGCTAGGGCGAAATCGTTTGCGCCAGTTATGTTTTGCCCCGTTTTTACGAGCGAGGGCGCCTCGGCTTGCCAACCTGGGACGCCACAGCCCTGTCGAAACCACGCGTCCCCATGTGCCACTTACATTATACACGCCATGGGGCCGCGGTCAAAGATACGTAGCGGCCCCACGAATAGCGATTCAGCTTTGTCCCGACCTGTCGGGACGGGTGAAAAGGCGTGGGTCTCCTGTCATTCTGAGCCCTTCCGCAGAAGGGCGAATCCCGATGCATCGGGACTTCGCTTAGTATGCCGGTTCATAAATTCGGCAACGTATTACGCTACGCGGCGGGACGCAGGGATGCAGGGGCGGCGAGCTTTTCCATGAGGTGGTCGAGATCGGCGCGCGTGAACTTCCACTCGAAAG
>Ga0080064_1001224_pt1 | contig 54619 bp, 48 predicted proteins | sample Subgrocontami54m_FD_69260 | JGI IMG/M metagenome (GOLD analysis project Ga0080064, IMG submission 69260) | Subsurface groundwater microbial communities from S. Glens Falls, New York, USA - GMW46 contaminated, 5.4 m (SPADES assembly) (version 2) ...
ATGCTCTCCAGCGGCCTTCGTGACCTGAGGGCGGTCGGCCTGACGCACCCCGCACCGAACTGTCGCCGCCACGACTTTACGCGATTTCTGAGATACAAGGGTGGTCGCCGCAGGCGACCGGGTGAGGTGCCCGCCACGCCCGCGATGCTCGCGTTCCACGCGAACAAGCCGCCGGCTCATACCGTGCGCGCCCTCGGGTCGCACTAGGGACACCGCTCTCGATATATGCGGGGGTATCCCTCAGCGCTCGCGGGATGCGGCGCATGGGACACCGCGCGCGGCTCCTCAATACTGGCCCTACTGGAAGCGGACGGACGTTCGTCTTGGGTGGGAGGATAGATGCCGAAGGCCGCGCGCAGCAACGAGGGTCGTGAGCGAAGAGCCGTGGCCCAGGCCAACCCCCCTGACGCCGCCCACGAGTTGGATGATCCGTTTTCCGACGCAAGCCTCACGAAGGTCATCAAGGACTACATGCCGCTGGTGCGCCACGCGGTCAACCGCATCGCCGTCGGCAGTACCAACGGCGGCATCCTCCAGTACGAGGATATGGTGTCGTACGGCGTCCAGGGGCTCATCGAGGCCTACTACGCCTTCGACCCCGACAAGGGCGCCAAGTTCTCCACCTACGCCCTGCCGCGCATCCGCGGCTCCATCCTCGACGCCATCCGCGCGACGCATCCGCTGCCGCGCTCGCTCCAGAAGTTCGGCAGCGACATGGAGAAGGCGACCGCGGCGCTGCACGCATCGCTCGATCGGACGCCCACGCGCGATGAACTGGCGCAGTACATGGGCATCGAGACAAAGGACTTCATGAGTTCGTTGCGCACCAGCAACGTGCGCGTCGTGTCGCTCGATAGCCTGGCCGACAGCGCGGGCAACGGCAACAGCGAAAAGCTCTGGGAGATGGCCGACGAAGACCCGAATATCGACCCGGACTCAGTCGCTGAAGAGACGATGGTGCGCGCGAAACTGGTCCAGGCGGTGGACCTGTTGCCCGAGCGCGAGAAGATGATCGTCCGTCTCTACTACATGAAGTCGCAATCGTTAAAGAGCATCGGCGTCACGCTGGGCATCTCGGAGTCGCGTGCGTCGCAACTCCGGCACCGCGCGATCCGCCGGTTGCGCATGGTGCTGACACAAGAGCTGCAGGACGCGGCCTGATGACGAAGCAAGAAGCGCCGCGCGCGATCACCATCACCGTCGTCGGGACCAGCGCCGAGGCCGACGCACAGGCGCGAGCGCTGCGCGGCGTCGCCGGCGTGGAGATCGACCGCCTGGCCGGCGCGAGCGAGGATGAACTGCTCGCCAACCTCTCGCAGGGACATGCCCACGCCGTGGCGTTCGCAACCCCCGTGCCCGACCTGCCGAATGCGATCAAGCGCGCGGTCATGGCGCGGCGCCACGTCTTCGTGCCGATGCCGGTCGCGCTCAGCTCGAAGCAGCTGCGCGCGATCGATGACCTCGCATCGCGCCGCGAGCGTGCGATCGTATTCGACTATGGCAGCCTGGGCGACGAACGGCTGGCGTTCGTGCGCAAGATGACGGGCGGCCCGCAGGCGCTCTGGCGCCCGCGCTACATCCGCTCGCTCCGCACCGGCGCGCATGGCGCCGGCACGCTCGACGAGCTGGCGCTGGCCGACATCGGCCTCGTCTTGGCCGTCGCCGGCGGCTTGCCGTCGCGCGTCAGCGCCTTCGCGCCGCGCGTCGATGACGAGAGCGGCGCCGCCGACGCGGCGATGGTGATGCTGTCGTTCGATGGCGGCGCCGTCGCGCAGGTCGATGTCAGTCTCGTCGAGCCCATGCTGCGCCAGGAGATCGCCATCGCATGCGACGGGCGGACCATCGTGCTGGACGCGTTGGACCAGCGCGCGCCGCTGCAGATCCAGGCCGCGGCACGGCATCGTGGCCCGGAGACATCGGCGCAGTGGGCGGAGACCGTCAGCGAGCACCCCCTGGGCGATGCGGGAGATCGTGTCGCGCGCGCGGCTGCTTCGTTCGTCGACGCCGTGCGCTGCGGCGACGCCACCCGGACGAACGCGACTGAGCTGGCGCGGGCGGCGCTCGTCTGGGAGACCGCGCGCGAGTCGATGGCGCGTGGCGGCGAACTTCTGCCGCTGTCCGCCGATGGCGTCTACCCGGAGGCGAAGCGTCCGATGTTGCAGCTGATTCACGGCGGCGGTCGCCGCGCCGGCGATCGCCCCGCGCCGGAGCTGACGCTCGTCCCGCGCGGCGGATCCCCACAGCGCACGGCGTAGCTCCGGCAGGCGACGAGCGCTTCGCGCCGCTGCCGCCCACCCATCCCGTAGACACAAGAAAACCGCCCTCATCGAGGGCGGTTCGACTATCGTGTGGTCGCTCGACGCCTCAGGCGCTGGCGGCCGATGGCGGGTTGCTCGCATTCCCGTTGCCATTCGCGGTGCGGTCCTTCCGCTCGAACGGCTGGTTCTCGTCGCCTTCGTGCCAGAGCTCCTGGCGCAGCACCGTAATCTCACCGGGTGCGCTGATCCCGATCTTCACGCGGTCTCGCTCGACGCCGAGTACGCGGACGAGGATGTTACCGGAGATTACGATCCCCTGATCGACTTTTCGGGTGAGGATGAGCATCGCTAGCGTCTCCTTCGCATCCGCGACGGCGGCTGTCTGCCGATTGGCGCAGCAGGTGCGCCCGAGGCTCCGTCCCAGATGTATCGGCAGCGGCCGGCCGGGCCTGTTGGCAGCGAAGCGTCGTAGCGGAGAGAGGGGGGCGCACACCTACGTCGGGGTGGGTGGCGCGTGGAGGCAAGTGGCAGGAGGTGGGGGCGGGGGAGAGCTAAGGGAAGTTAGAGGGCGGACTGTCAGTCCTAACCTCTAACATCCAACATCCAGAATGGTGGGCCCGGCAGGATTTGAACCTGCGCGCCACCGGTTATGAGCCGGGTGCTCTGCCGCTGAGCTACGGGCCCGCGCGGGGATGATAGCAAGTCGGTCCTTGGGGACTCACCACAGAGGCACAGAGAGTTGGAAAGGGGAGAGGAGTAAGAATCTGGCGGGATGCGATCGTCCGCGCAGCCGCGCGGGTACGGCTGGCCGGGCGGTTCGAGGCGATGAACAAGCGATTAGCTTCGGGCGCGGATTCGGCGCAGCTGAAGCTACGCGCGTACTGCGTTCGATTGCGGATTCGGCGCAGCTAGAGATACGCGGGTACTGCACCTGCTGCGGGGCTTCGCGCGACACGGGTACATTCCGCCGCGTCGGGAACTCGCTCAGCTCTAGAAAAGAGCGATCGGGTTGATCGGCGACCCCGTGCCGCCTACGACGGGCAGCGGCGCGAACGTCAGCATGAACTCGTAACGGCCTTCCGCCGCGCAGGCCTCCGCGAGCGGCTGCAGCAGTGCGTTGTCCACCAGCGCCACGCCATACGCGAAGATGGCGCCGTGCATGGTCCACGTCATGCCGTACTCGTTCGGCGCCGCGTCCATCAGGTCCCATACCAGCACCGCGACGTCGTGGTCGCGCACGAACGGCAGGCACGACGCGTGGAGCCCGGGGCTCGGCGGGCGGTATCCGCTCCAACTGGGGTTGGCGGCCTGCCACGCTTCCCGGCCGCTGTACACGACGAGCGCGTCGCCCGGCTCGATCTCGACGCCCTGCGCCTTCGCGATCGCTTCCAGTTCGCTGCCGTGCACCGGCTTCTCGAGCGTCACCGATGGCTCGCGGCGGAACGTCGGGATGTCCAGCAGCACGCCGCGCGTGGTGATGCCCTCGCGCCAGTGCTGAATGCCGCCGAAACGCGCGCCCTGGCTGGTTACTTCGACCTTCGGGTCGCGGCCGTTCCACATGCCGCCCTCGTCCCAGACGTGGCAGAGCGCATCGACGTGCGTGGTGACATAGCCGTGGTACGAGATGCCGATGTGATCGACGACCGCCGTGTCCATCACGCGCAGCCAGTGCGTCGCCGGCATCGGGTTGTTGCGGCCGGGCACCGTCGGGATATCGCGGCTGAGCGAGACGCTCCGCCCGGAGCGTACCAGCGACGCCGCCCGCACGCGCTTTTCGGGCGTGATCAGGTTGACAGCCCCGACCTCGTCGTCGGCGCCCCAGCGGTTCCAATTATTGCCTTCGCGGAGATACGAAAGCGCCTGTTCGCGGCTGGGGTTCGTGTCGGCCGGCATAGTGCTGCTCCTGCTGCTACGGTGGACGGTCGTGGCTGCGATCCTAACACGCCGGGCCCCGGCGGGCGCGGCCGTCGCATCGCGTGGCCAGGATGTGGACGTTGCCGCTGGAGACCTGTTGACAGGACGGCGCTTCGGTACGAGAATGAATGACATTCACCGCAGGAGTACCACAGTGACTACCGCAGCCGTCCTGGAGCGCACCCGCAAAGCCGAGATGGCCAAAGCGGCTCGCCGCGAGGAGATCCTCGCCGCAGCACGGCGGGTCTTCGCGCAGCGCGGGTTCCGCGGCACCACCATCGCCGATATCGCCGACGAAGCGGGCATCGCGCTCGGCACGATCTACCTCTACTTCGCCTCGAAGCAGGACGTGTTCGTCGCGCTCAGCGAGGAGTTCAACGGACTGATCGTCGCGGCGTTGACCGACGTGCCGCCCGCGGTGTCGCTCGATGAGACGATCCGGCAGCGTGTCGACAACGTGTTCCGCACGTGTGGCGAGAATCGCGACCTCGTGCGACTCGTCGTGCTCAACACCGATCCCGACAGCGCCGCCACACAACGCATGCGGGCAGCGGACGCGGAGCGCAGCGGCCCGATGGTTGCGGGAATACAGGCGGCGATCAGCGCGGGCTTCATTCGTGATGGCGACGCCAGCATCATGGCGAAGCTCGTGACAGGTCTCGTGAGCATCGCCGTGTACCAGGCTTTCATCCTGGCCGACGGCCGTGACGCGGATAAGTATCGTACGGCGTGCGGCGACATGATCGTTTCGTACCTGGCTCCGCAGCGGTAGCGGCCAGCGAGCAGTTCAACGACAAGTGGGGCGAGAAGGAGCGGACGGATGGCAAGCACAGATCGATTCGCGGATACGGAGCACGCGACCGCCCGCCAGCCTCGCAACGCGAGCGCGGCGTGGCTCGCCGAAGCGACGACATGGTTCGCCCTGGCGATCGCGGGGATGCTCGTGGTGTTCATCGGCCTCGCCGTCGATGCCTACCGCCACAACCACAGTTCGACCGAGGAGTCGCTGTTGAGCCTCGGTAATCCTGGACACCTTCTGGCCGCCATCGGGCTCGCGATCAGTTCCGTCGCCATCCTCACCGGCCTGAGCGTCGCCGCCCTGAAGGGCGTTTCGAGCGCCGACGGCGCTGTGCGGCGGTTTGTCCCGTCACCGCGGCGTGGGTCGTCCTGGCAACCGTCGCGATCGCGTCGGTGACGTACGTCGGAGCGTCCGGCGTGACGGTCGGGCACAGCTCTGGCGGCACGACGAGCGCGGTGGCGCAGCAAGGGCAGGCGGCCGACGCCGTCGGCGTTGCGCAGGCGCTCAAGCAGCAGGGCATCGCGACGGATGGCGGTGGCTCGGCCGCGGTCAATCCGGCTTCCGTGCCCGGCGCGCTGACCCAGGGCTCGAATGGAAAGGCCGGCGGGCAGCACGACCATGGCAAGCAGCCGACGTTTACGCAACTGGAGACGCTGTCGCAAGACAAGCTGATGCCGATGTTCCCGACGGGCACGATGAGCGCCGCCGACTTTCCGAAGTTCAAGACGCAGGTCGAGCAGACGCGTCAGGTGGCGCTGAAATTCAAGACGCCCGCTGACGCCATCGCCGCCGGGTATGTGCGGACGACGAGCGATGTGCCGTACATGGGCGAGCACTACCTGAACTACAGCTACGTGAAGTCCGGCATCTTCGACCCGGAGCACCCGCAGGGGCTGCTGTTCAGCAAGATCGATAGCGGCGAGGAAAAACTTGTCGGCGTGTGGTTCCTGCTGGTGCCCGGCATCAACGGCATCACGCGTGACACCGAGCCGGCGGGCTTCGCGGGGAATCTCGATCTGTGGCACGCGCACTCCGGCCTATGCCTTAATGGGTTCTCGGGCGCGAGCGAGGGAGAGACGAAGGAAAGCTGCACGGCCAAAGGCGGCAGCTTCACCGCCGATCTGCGCTGGATGATGCACGTCTGGGTCACGCCCGAGACGACGGAGAACCCCGATGGCGTGTTCGCCTACTTGAACGGCGACCTGTTCAATAAGCAACAGGCGGCGGCGAAGGCGTCCAGCAACCCCAGCGGTGTGACGCAGTAGCGGGAGTTCGTATTCGTAGTTTCGAGGGACCCGCACGGGCCCCTCTTCCGCTTTCGGTACAATGCGGGACGATGGTCATTCGACGAGCAGCGAAGCCGGCTGGGACGACGAAGAAACGCGCAGCGGCCGCGAAGCCTCGGCGTGTCGCGCGCCCGCGCACGTTCTGGGATGATCTGGCCGACATCGGACGTTCGATACCCAAGGAAGACCTGGCGTTCCTGCCGCGCGACGCGGCGGAGCGATTTGACGAGTATTTCGATGCCGGCGCGACAAAGCGATAGTGCGCCGCATCTTCATCGACACGGCACACCTGCTCGCCGTCCTGAGCCCTCGCGATAATCTCCACCACGCCGCACTCGCGGCAACGGCAGATCTGATTGATGGCGAAGACGTGCAGTTTGTCACATCTGGGGATCACCGACGTGCTCACGGCGGATCACGATTTCGAGCAGGAAGGGTTTAGCATACTGCTGAGGCGGGGTGCGTGACCGACTCCCTGATCGGCCGCGAAACGCCGATCCACATGACGAAGTATGACGGTTCGTATCACCGCCGCTGGCCGGCGCGCTTCGTCCTGCGGAAGGGGCCACTGTACCTCGCAACGTACGCCGCGGGCGACGTCATTTCGAGCACGCCCTTGGTCGCCGACGACCCTCACGCGTGGGCGACGCTCTGGCCGGGCGATGTGTACCTCTGGGCCGATCGCTGGTTCAACGTCGCCCGTGTGCCGCGCGACGGCCGGACGTGGTTCTACGTCAACATCGCGACGCCTGTCGAGTTCGACGGCGCGCAGTTTCACTGCGTCGACCTCGACCTGGATGTTTCGTGGTTTGTCGGCGACGAACCGCGGGTGCTGGATGAGGACGAATTCGTAGCGCACAGCGCATCCATGCGGTACCCTGCCGACGTTATCGAGCGTGCGCGCGCCGCCGTGGACGAGGTCCTCGGGCTGATTGGGCAGCGCGCTTTTCCATTTGACCGAGCATGATTCGCGACGACCTGGCGGCAATGATCGAATCGGCAGCGCAAGCGGCCATGGAGGCCGGCGAGCTGCCCCAGGTCGTGCTGCCCGAGCTGGTGATCGAACGTCCAGCCAAACTCGAACACGGCGACTACGCGACGAACCTGCCCATGCGGCTCGCCCGGGCCGCCCGCGCGAACCCGATCGATATCGCGAAAGCGATCGCCGCTCGCATCCCGCTCGGCAGTGGCATCAGCGCCGCCGAGGTCGCGCCCCCCGGCTTCATCAACTTCCGCCTCTCCGAGCCGTGGCTGGCGCAGCAGGTGAGCGCGATCATCGACGCCGGTGCGACATTCGGGAACATCTCACTCGGCAGTGGCGCGAAGATCCAGGTCGAGTTCGTCAGCGCGAACCCGACGGGGCCGCTCACGGCCGGCAACGGACGCGGCGCCGCGATCGGCAGCGTGCTGGCATCGGTGCTCGAGGCCGCGGGCTACGACGTCGAGCGTGAGTACCTGGTGAACGACGCCGGCACGCAGACGGAGGTGTTCGGGCGCACGCTGATGGCGCGTTATCAGCAGCTGCTCGGCAAAGACGTCGATATCCCCGCGGGCGGCTACCCCGGCGAGTACATGATCGACGTCGCGAAGCAGCTGCGCGACGAGTTTGGCGACCGGTTCGCCGATGCAGCGATGGACGAACCGCCGGCCGAGATGGTCCTGCGCGGTGTCGACATCCTTGTCGAAGGGATCCGCGACGATCTCGCGCGCCTGGGCGTCGTCTACGACGTGTGGTTCCGCGAGCGCTGGGTGTACGAACACAAGCAGAAGGCCGCGGATGGCAGCGACGTCTCGACGTACGACGCCGCGATGGGACTGCTGCGCGAGCAGGGGTTCCTGGTCGAGAAAGAGGGCGCGCTCTGGTTCGCCTCGACTGAACTGGGTGAGGACAAGGACAACGTCGTCATCCGCGGCACCGGCCGGCCAACGTACTTCGCGTCGGACATCGCCTACCACTACGACAAGTTCGTCGCCCGGAAGTTTGACCGCGTCATCGATATCTGGGGCGCGGACCACCAGGGCCACGTCTCGCGCATGAAGGCGGCCGCGCAGGCGATCGGCGTCGAACCGGCGCGACTGGATATCCTCATCTACCAGCTCGTGAGCTTCCGTCGCGGCGAAGAACTCGTGCGGCTCTCGAAGCGCTCCGGCAACATCGTGCTGATGCGCGACGTCGTCGATGAGGTTGGCGCGGACGCCGCACGCTTCTTCTTCCTCTCGCGCTCCGCCGACAGCCAGATGGAGTTCGACCTCGAGCTGGCGAAGCGGCAATCGGCCGAGAACCCCGTCTACTACGTGCAATACGCGCACGCCCGCATCGCCGGCATTCTGAGCAAAGCCACGGAGCGCATCGACTCGTTCGAAGACGCGGATGTCGCGCTGCTGACGCACCCGATGGAGATGGCGCTCATCAAGAAGATGCTGGAGCTGCCCGAGTTGGTACAGCAGATGGCGCGCGCGATGGAGCCGCACCACCTGCCGCACTACGCCGGCGAGCTGGCCACGGCGTTCCACGCGTTCTACACCGATTGCCGCGTCATCGACGAGGAGAACATCCCGCTGTCGAAGTCGCGCCTCACGCTCTGCCTCGCCGCAAAGATCGTTCTCTCTCGCGCGCTCACCCTCATGGGTATGTCCACGCCGGAGCGGATGTGATCTCTGGTGTGGGCAGTCTCGGTTGTCGGTGGCGATGTGGTCGTAACGCTGTAGGGGCGCAACCCGTTGCGCCCGCTGCTCGATCGGGAAACGATGCTCTGTGATTCGCAGCGGATGTGCCGAAGGGCAGTCGTCGGTTGTGAGTCGTCGGTTGTGAGTCGTCAGTCGTCGGTGGTGGTGGTCGACCGGGCCGAGGCCGTAGGGACGCAGTTTTAGCTCCGTCCGCAATCGGGATATGTTTCGTGATTCGCACCAGATGCGCCTGATGAAGAGGACGGACCTGAAGGTACGTCCCTACGGCCTTCGTTTGCGCCTTCGTCTTCTCTACGTCAACCCCAGTCCGTCCGTCCTTCGCACTGGCGTTCTTGGCACAGCCGCCGCGCTGATCGCCGTCGCCGCCGCGGCCTGCGGCGGCGGCAGCAGCGCGCCGAAGCAGCCGCTCATCGTTTACGAGTCGCGAGATGCCCGCGCGTTCACGAACGTCTGGACCGTGAATGCCGATACACGCGGCACGAAACAGCTGACGTTCGGCACGCGCTTCGATGGCAATCCCGGCTGGTCCCCCGACCACCAGCGGATCATCTTCAGTTCCGACCGCGACGGCGAGCCCGGCAAGAACGACTTGTACACCATGAGTGCCAGCGGCGCCGATGTGCGGCGGTTGACCAACACGCCCGACGTATCGGAGTGGAGCGCGAAGTTTTCGCCGGACGGCAATCGCGTCGCCTATGTGGTGAATGCCGCGGATGGCTGGTACCTGTCCCTCATGAGCGCCGACGGTTCCGATCAGCAGCGCGTCGCCGGCCCGTACAAATTCGCCGAGTTCCCGTCGTGGGGGCGCGATGGCCGGGAGGTGTACTTCTCCGCGATTACGCAGGATCGCGACGATGCGGACATCTATTCGTACGATGTCCAGACGCGCGCCGTGCGAACGAGGATCTCCACGCCCGCCGCCGACGTGTGTCCCCATCTCACGCACGACGGCCGGACGCTGCTCTACGCGACGTCGGTCGGTGGCGACGCGACGAACATCGACCTCTTCGCACACGACCTCTCATCGGACGACACGACCGGCGCGCACGATGTGCGGCTCACCGACACTCCCGGCGTCAACGACTACGGCAACCCGTCGCCGGACGACAAGACGATCGTGTTCATCTCGAATCGTGAGTCCCCGGGCGAGAGCTACAGTAGCGGTCCCAACGCCGCGAGCGTCGCAAACACCGACATCTACCTCATGGACCGCGACGGCAAGAACCAGCGCCGGCTGACCGATACGCCGGGTTCGCGGGAGAATGTGCCGGACTGGTGAGCTGGCCGCCAGAGGGGCCGCGTGCCGAGCCGGAAGTTCCCGCCGCTCTCTACGGCTGGTCGTGATTCCGCTCCGCGACCTCTTCAACGCGGTGGAGTAGTTTGTAGAATACTCCGATGGAACCGCAGATCCGTTACGCGCAGGCCTCCGACGGAGTTCGTATCGCCTACTACTCGATGGGCCGCGGCATTCCGTTTGTCGCGACCTCCGAACTACAGTGGGGTCACCTGGCCAGCACGCTAACCTTTCGCGAGTATCACCGCAGCGCGACAGGAAAGGGTCTCGGTCGTGGCATGCAGGTCGTGCGCTACGACGCGAGGGGTACGGGCCTGTCGGACAAGACCGCCGTTGACTTCTCGTTCGAGGCGCAGACCCGCGACCTGGGGGCCGTGCTCGACGCTGTCGATCTCGACCGGTTCGCGCTGTTTGGGCACACGCACGGGTCTCCGTTTGCCATCGCCTATGCGGCCCAGCATCCGGAGCGCGTGACGCATCTCGTGCTCTCTAATCCTCACGCGCGCGCTCGAGACCTGCGGCCGGGCTTCGAGAGCGCCGGCGTGCGAATGCTGGATGAAATGACAAGGCAACAATGGGAGCAGTACACGTCGCTCGTCGCGTCCGTCGCATTGGGCTTCTCTCGTTCTGAAATACCGCCCACATTCGCGAAGTTCTACCGCGAGTCCATGACGCCAGCCTCGTTCCACGCCTTCCAGGCATGGCGAGAGAGTGCCGATGTGACAGATCTTCTGCCTCGCATTCGGGTGCCAACGCTCGTGCTGAGCCGTCGCTCAGGTACTCGCCCTCCACTCGAACTCAAGGTGGCCGCGTCGATCCCCGACAGCGTCCTCGTCAGCAACGAGGCGGGCGTGCCGGCTGGCCGCTGGCTGGATGCGGAGACGCAGGCGGTAGAGGACTTTCTTGGCATTAACCACGCCGAGCCGGCCGTGCCCGCAGAGGATGGCGGCGCGCGAACTCCAAGCTCGCTAACGCCCCGGGAGGTCGAGGTTCTCGCGCTCCTCGTCGCCGGGCAGAGCAACCGCAAGATCGCGGAGGGCCTGGTTCTGAGCGAGCGGACGGTCGCGCGGCACATCGCAAACATCTACGAGAAGACGGGCGCACACGGCCGCGCCGAAATCACGGCGTACGCGCTGCGCCACAGGCTGGCGTAGCCTACACATTCAGTGCCACACAGTCATCGCAAGATGGGCAGAACGGCCGATAGGCAGCTGCGCGTCCCTCCCGCACAATCGCGGATGCGGGGAGTCGCCGGACGCATACGGCGACGCCGGAGGCGCTCGGCGGCTCCACCGCACATGCATCTAGCAGCAGGAGGAGGAGCCGTTACAACCGACGGGGCCACTCGATTATCGCCAAGGAGGTTCGGATGACATCAGACATGAGACTTCGCGTCAGCGCGGTACTTGCCGCCTTGCTTTTCTCAGTGGGATACATCGTCGTGCTGATGGTTCCCGGCGGCGGCGACGTGACCGACCGCGACTTCACGGACTTCTACGACTCTGACGACCGGATCTTCGTGTCGTTCCTCTTGTACGTGGTACTCCTGGCCGCGGCCTGGTCGATCGTCTGGTTCTTCACCGAGGTGAAAGCCCGCCTCCGTGACGATTTGCTCAGTCAGGCTGCGCTAGCGATCGCGCTTTTGGGGTGCGGCGGCCTCACCATCGGCGGGGCTCTCCTCAGCGCTCCCGGCGGCGTCCAGATGAATTCGGATGCCGGCTTCGTAGGCATCCCCATCGCCCACACGTTCGCGCAGGCCGGGCTGGGCGTGATGCTTGTAGTCGGTATGTACTCACTGGCCCTCGCGACGGCGCTCGTGAGTGTCGCCGCTCGCCGCGACGCGCTCGTACCGTCGTGGTTGTCGATCGCGGGCATCGTCATCGCGGTACTGATGATCGGATCGTTTATCTGGTTGCCTGGGTACGTCTTTCCGCTGTGGATATTGACGTTCGGCTTGTTCGTCCGCAGTGGCGCGCGAGGGTGAACGCTATTCATCGCGATCGTACGACGGCTTCACCGCTACATACATGCAAGGAGGACAGAGCAATGAATTCAGGATCGGCATTCTGGAATGGCAAGAGTCGCCGGCTGCGCCTGGCGGCGGTCGGGCTCGGCATCGCCGTACTCGTGGTCGGCAGCGCCGTCGCGTGCGGAAGCGACAGCAAGAAGACCACAACCCCGCCAGCAGCAGCGACCGCCGCGCCGACGAAGCCGTCGGCCGACATTCAAGCGCTGCGGCAGACCTTCATCAGCGTCATCGAAAGATGGAACGCGAAGGACATCGACGGGTTTATGGCCTTCTTCACCGAAAAGGGCCTCATCAGCTCCTTCGGCGAACCCGGCCAGTCCATTGACGAAGCCAGAGCAGGTCTGAAGCAGTTCTTCGCCAGCCAGCCGCTCAAGAACCCGAAGTTCTCGCAGGAGAGCATCTCCGGTGATGCGGGCACGATGGACACCGTCTTCCAGCTTGGGTCGACGTTCCTCCACAGCAAGTTCACGCTCGCGAAGGTGGGTGCGGCCTGGAAGCTGGATGGCGAAGAGTCGGATCTGCCCGTCGACGTGCCCGCGGGCATAGTAAAGATCAACGTGGAGCTCAACGAATTTGCGTTCGGCGTCGATCCTTCGGCCATCGTGGAGGCGAAAAGCGGGTTCGCGCTGGTCGCGAACAACATCGGCAAGCAGGGACACGAACTTTCGATCGCCAAGATCGCGAAGGACGCCGTCGTTGGCGACGTCATCACCGCTCTCAAGGCGGCCGAAGGGCGCGACGCGCCCGGCGTGACGTTCGTCGCTGGTACGGGCGCCGATCCTGGCCAGAAGAACAACCTCGTGTTTGCCGAGCCGCTGGAATCCGGCCGCTATCTCATGATCTGTTTCCGCCCCGACACGACGGAGGGCCCGAATGGCACTCCGCACGCGGTTAAGGGCATGGTTCGAGACTTCACCGTCAAATAGCGCGACGGTGGGGCGATCCGATGGTCGGATCGCCCCGCCGCATCGCCGACACACGCGCGACGCGCCAGGAGGATTCCCGGATGAAAACCACGTCCCGTGGCTATAACCTGAACTACATTGCGGAAGGCGACGGGCCGGTGCTCTTGCTGATCCCGGGGCTTACGCAGTCGCTCCAGGGCTGGGTCGGCCGCGGCTACGTCGAGCGCTACTCGCAGTCATTCCGCGTCATCGCGGTGGATCCGCTGGGGCACGGCCTGAGCGACAAGCCGCACACGGCCGACGCCTACCAGATGGCAGACTGCGCGCTCGATGTGCTGGCCGTGCTTGACGCGGAAGGTGTGGGCGAGGCGCATGTCTGGGGATACTCACGCGGCGCAAGGATCGGAAATACGCTGGCAACTCTTCATCCGGAGCGCGTCACGTCGCTGATCATCGGCGGCCAGCTGGCGGCAACTGTTGACCCGCGCATCCAGGCCATCTCAGACGATCGGAACCGAAAGCTGGCCGATGCGTTTCGCGGGGGCGACGTCAACACGGCGATGCTGATGTTGGACGCGAAGGACCCCGAAGCTCAAGAGATCCTGCTTTCCGGCAACGACATCGGGGCACTCGCCGCAGCAATCGAAGGCGACCTGGGCAGCAAGCCAGATCTCGATTTCAGCCGACTGCGTCGCTCGCCGCTTGCGTACGCAGGCGACGGAGAGATGTTCCTGCCGCTATTCGAGCACACTGCGACACAAGCCGGCGCCGAGTTCCACGTGATTCCGGGCGCAAATCATCTGACCGCGTTCGCCTCGATGAAGAAAGTCGCGCCTATCGTGGAGGAATTTCTCACACGCTCGCTGTAGGGGGCAGGCGTGCCGAACCCTGATTCCGAGGGCACGGGGCCAATCCGCTACCATAGTAGTCCAATGAGCAATCGTGAAGACCGCATCAAGCTGCTGCATGAGGTTGCCGCGGAACGGATCCTTGTTATCGGGGGGCCGTACGGCACGTATCTGCACGGGCGCGATCTGACGCCCGAGGACTACGGCGGGCTCGCGTACGACGGCTGCCCGGAGCAGCTCAACGTGACGCGGCCGGACGTCATCGCGGACGCGCATCGCGGCTACCTGGAGGCCGGAGCCGACATCATCGCCACGAACACGTTCGGCGGCGGCTCGATCGTGCTGGCCGAATACGATCTGGCCGGCAAGGTGCGCGAGATCAACGAGGCCGCGGCCCGCCTCTCGCGCAGCGTCGCGGAGTCGTACAGCGCGCCGGGGCGGCCGCGCTTCGTCGCCGGCAACATGGGCCCCACGACGAAGGCGCTGTCCGTCACCGGTGGCATCACGTTCGAAGAGATGGCGCGGGTCTTCCACGACTGGTCGGCGGGCCTGCTGCTCGGCGGATCGGACCTGCTCGCGCTGGAAACGCAGAACGATACGCGCACGATCAAGGCGGCGCTGATCGGCATCGAGCGCGCGTTTGCGGAGGTGGGCTTCCGCGTGCCCGTGATCTGCTCGGCCACAATCGAGCTGACCGGCACGATGCTCGCCGGCCAGACCGTCGACGCGCTCGCGGCGTCGCTGATGCACGCCGATCTCTTCGCCATTGGGCTCAACTGCTCGACCGGGCCGGAGTTCATGACCGACCACATGCGGACGCTGGCCGCCACGACCGAGTTCCGCATGTCGGTTTGGCCGAACGCCGGACTCCCCGACGAGGAGGGCCGCTACAAGGAGTCGCCCCAGCAGATGGCGACCGTGCTCGAACGCTTCGTCGATCAGGGCTGGCTGAACGTCGTCGGCGGCTGCTGCGGCACCAGCTTCGACCACACGCGCGCCTTCGCGCAGATGGTCGAGGGCAAGCGCCCGCGCGTGCCGGCGAAGCATCGCCGCGCCCTGTACTCCGGCATCGACTTCGTCGAGGCGACGGACGACAACCGCCCGCTGATCATCGGCGAGCGCACGAACGAGGTCGGCTCGCGGAAATTCAAGCGGCTGATCAGCGCCGAGAAGTTCGAAGAGGCGAGCGAGATCGCACGGCAGCAGGTGAAGAGCGGCGCGCAGATCATCGACGTCAACTTGCAGAACGCGGACCGCGACGAGCTGCCCGACATCGATGCGTTCTACGAGCTTCTGGGCAAGAAGGTGCGTGCGCCGATCATGATCGACACGACCGATCCGGTCGCGCTCGAGCGGTCGCTGACGTACTGCCAGGGCAAATCGATCATCAACTCGATCAACCTCGAAGACGGGCTGGAGAAGTTCGAGCGCGTGACGCCGCTGGCGCGCATGTACGGCGCGGCGCTCGTCGTCGGCTGCATCGACGAGGACAAAGAGCAGGCGCAGGCGATCACGCGCGAGCGCAAAGTGGCGATCGCGCAGCGGTCGTGGAAGCTGCTGACCGAGGACTACGGCATCCGTGCCGGCGACATCATCTTCGACCCGCTGGTGTTCCCCTGCGCGACGGGCGACCAGAACTATGTCGGCAGCGCCGTCGAGACGATCGAAGGCATCCGCCTGATCAAAGAGGCGCTGCCCGACGCGAAGACGATCCTCGGCATCAGCAACGTCTCCTTCGGCCTGCCCGAAGCCGGACGCGAAGTGCTGAACTCGGTGTTTTTGTACCACTGCACGAAGGCCGGACTTGATCTGGCGATCGTCAACAGCGAGAAGCTCGAACGATACGCGTCGATCCCGGACGACGAGCGGAAGCTGGCCGAAGATCTGCTGTGGAATCGCGTCCGCCACGGCGAATCTTCGAGCGACGGCCCGGTCGCGGCGTTCGCGGCGCACTTCCGCGGAGCGACGTCGCGCGTGAAAAAGGACGTTTCGCTGCTGCCGCTGGACGAGCGGCTGGCGAACTGCATCGTCGAAGGCACGAAGGAAGGGCTCATCGCTGACCTCGAGCTGAAGCGCGCCGAGGCGACGCCGCTCGAGATCATCAACGGGCCGTTGATGAAGGGGATGGAGGAGGTCGGCCGCCTGTTCAACGCGAACGAGCTGATCGTCGCCGAAGTGCTGCAGAGCGCCGAAGCGATGAAGGCCGCCGTCACGCACCTGGAGCAGTACATGGAGAAGGCCGAGTCGAGCACGCGCGGCAAAGTGCTGCTCGCGACCGTGAAGGGCGACGTGCACGACATCGGCAAGAACCTGGTCGACATCATCCTGTCGAACAACGGCTATCGCGTCATCAACCTCGGCATCAAGATTCCGCCGGAGGTGCTGATCGAGGCGGCGCACGAGCACCAGCCGGACGCGATCGGCCTCTCGGGGCTGCTGGTGAAGTCGGCGCAGCAGATGGTGATCACGGCGGGCGACCTGCGGACGGCGGGCATCGACAAGCCGCTGCTGGTCGGCGGCGCGGCGCTGTCCGATCGCTTCACGCGCGGCAAGATCGCGCCCGCGTACGACGCGACGGTGGTGTACTGCAACGACGCCATGAACGGCCTCGATACGCTGAACAAGCTGATGGATCCAGCTGCGCGCGCGCAGCTGGAGGCGGATCTGCTCGAGCGGCCTCTGACCGAGCGCATCCGCACGCCGCAGGACGAACTGCCGCCGGAGACGGAGGATCGCAGCGCGCGCATCCGCCTGGACGTGCCGATCTTGCGCGTGCCGGACCTCGACCGCCACGTCGAGACGATCGCCGACCTCGACGAGATCTGGAGCTACATCAACCCGCAGATGCTCTTCGGCCGCCACCTGGGCTTCCGCGGCCGCTTCACCGACGCGATCGCCGCCGGTGACGTCAAGGCGCTCGAGCTGGAGCGCAACGTCGAGAAGGTGAAGGTGGAAGCGCGCAAGAAGATGACCGCGAAGGCCGTGTGGCAGTTCTTCGAGGCGGAGCGCGACGGCAACAAGCTGCACATCTACGAGCCCGGCGAGGTCGTACCGGTCGAGACGTTCGTGTTCCCTCGCCAGCGCAAGGTGGACGGCATGGCGCTCAGCGACCTCGTACTGCCGCCCGAGCGCGACGCGCGCGGACGCGCGATCACACGCGACCACGTCGCGATGTTCGTGACGACGGCGGGCGCCGGCATCCGCGAGCTTGCGGAAGAGGCGAAGGCAGCGGGCGAGTACCTGCGCTCGTACGCGCTGATGGCGCTGGCGCTCGAGACGGCGGAGGCGACGGCAGAGTGGGTGCACGCGCGCATCCGCACGCTTTGGGGCTTCCCCGATCCAGCGGACCTTCCGCGGAAGGAACTCTTCCAGGCGCACTACCAGGGCAAGCGCTACTCATTCGGCTACCCCGCCTGCCCCGACCTCGACCAGCAAGCCGGCCTCTTCCGCCTGCTGCGCCCGGCCGAGGTCGGCGTCGACCTCACCGAAGGCTTCATGATGGAGCCGGAGGCGTCGGTATCGGCACTCGTATTCGCGCACCCCGACGCGGCGTACTTCGGCGTCGGGCCGGGCGATGAGGACGCGGAGGGATAGCGAGCACACGACGGCTCTTGCGGTCTTGTGGTGACGAGTGATAACCTCTGAGAGTTATGATAGCAAAGGAAACGCAGGAACCGGAGTACTGCACCGTCGCCGAGGCCGCGACGCTGTTTCGTGTAAGCAAGCCGACCGTTTGGCGCTGGATCGCTTCGGGGCGCCTGCCCGCAGTGCGGGTGGGGCCGCGCTTGATCCGAATTCGGCGAGTTGATTTGCGCCAGCTCGACCAGCCTGCGCGCGCTCGTCATCCGATGACGCGCAAAGAACTCGATCGTTACACTCTCCCTCATCCCGAGCCAACGCTGACAGAGGAGGAGTTGATGGCCGAGATTGAGGCGATCAACGAACAAATACGCGCTCGCAACGGCGGGGAGCCCCTCGGTTCGTCGGTTCCACTGATTCACGAGCAGAGGAGATAGCGCGACGAGCGCCGCCGACTCCTCGACATGCGTTGATGCAAGCGTCGCCGTTAAGTGGCTGCTCGATGAGCCCGATCGTGATCGCGCGCTGAGGCTGCGCACGGACGTGCAGCGCAACGGCGGCGCGCTCGTGGTGGTGCCACGTTTTTGCTCAGAGGTTTCCAGCTTGATCTACAAACACTTCCAGCAGGGACGCCTCTCCTTAAGCGAGGCACTCGGTCTTGTCGAAGAGGGAGAGAACTTGCCCGTCGAGACGATGTCACCTCCAGGGCTGCCCGCCCGCGCGATCGAGATCGCCGATCAGTTCAATCTCAAGTGGATCTACGACGCCTTCTACGTCGCGCTCGCCGAGATCGTCGGCTGCGAGCTCTGGACGGCGGACGAGACGCTGCACGCCGCTGTGTGCGATGTGCACACGAACGTGCGACTGCTCTCCGAGTATCCGCTGACGCGATCGACAGCCTGAATGACGGCCGAGATGATCCGCGCTGTCCTCTTCGATGTCGGCGGCCCGATCAACACCGAGATCGAGCACGAGCGGCGCGTCGATGCCGCGATTCGTGCTGCGCTGGTGCGCGAGGGCGTGCCGGCCAACGAGAAGCAGTACGCCGATGCGTGCGCGTGGGCGGTCGAGCACTTTGCGCCGGACGCGCACACGGCGATCATCTGGCGGCTCACCAAGGGCGACATGGAGACGTCGCCGCGCGTGTACGCCGCGTTCCGCGCGGAGATGCACGAGTGGCCGGCGTTTGAGCTGCGCGATGGCATCGCCGATGTGTTCGCGTGGCTGCACGGGCGAGGGTTGCGCCTGGGGCTCGCGGCCAATCAGCCGCACGCCACCCTGGCGGTGCTCGACGAGCACGGCATCGGCCGGTACTTCCACCATCGCGAGGTCTCCGGCACGCACGGGTTTCGCAAACCCGATGTGCGGTTGTTCCTGCGTTGCTGTGAAGACCTGGGTGTCGCGCCGGAAGAGTGCATCATGGTGGGCGACCGCATCGACAACGATATTGCGCCCGCGCGAACGCTTGGCATGCATACGGTGCTGTATCGCACTGGGCGACACGTTGCGCAGCAGCCACGCTCGGCGGATGAGGTGCCGGACGCGGAGGTGCGCAACGTGGCCGGGCTGCGGGCGGTGCTTGAGCTGATGCTGGGAGCAGTCGCATTCGACGCCCTGTAGCGCGGGCTGGAAAAGCCCGCGCGGCGCTCGGGACAAGTGCGTCGCTCGCCACGAGAACTCGCCGCGATGCCGTTCGCGCACGCTGCGCGATTTCTGAGACCGCACTGACTGAAGTCCATGCTACGGGGCGCGACGCGTTGCGACAGGAGATCTGGCGCGAAATTGGGACGATGGTCGCAGGGCGGAGATCGCGCGGGCTGGAAAGCCCGCGCTACGTGGCGGTTTTGAGCCTCGCTTCACCGTCCGAGCGGCGCTGGAGAGCTACAATGGCCGCAGCCAGACTCGGATTCGATTGATGGGTCGAGTTGACATGAATCAGAACAAACGTACTTGACAGCACTCAAGCAGGCCCGTATGATGGCGCGGCAGTAGAGCGTATGTTCTAAGTCTGGCAGGAGGCTTGGCGTGGCAAAGAATACCGAGAAGTCGCAGCCGCACGAACGTTCATCGGAGATGAGCGCCGCGAAGAAGGATCAGGCGCTCGTCGACGCGCTGGCCGATATCGAGAAGCGCTACGGCCGTGGCGCCATCATGAAGCTGGGCGATGCGAAGGACTTCGAGGTCGAAGTGATCTCGACCGGCTCGCTCGCAATCGACCTGGCGCTGGGCGTCGGCGGACTGCCGCGCGGCCGCATCACCGAGATCTATGGTCCCGAAGGCGCGGGCAAATCGACGCTGGCGTATCACGTCGTCGCGTCGGCGCAGAAGGCGGGTGGCGTCGCGGCGTACATCGACGTGGAGCACGCGCTCGACAAGGACCACGCGGAGTCGTGCGGGATCGACGTCGCTGAGCTGCTGATCTCGCAGCCGGACACGGGCGAGCAGGCGCTGGAGATCTGCGACGCGCTGGTGCGCAGCAACGCTGTCGACGTCATCGTCGTCGATAGCGTGGCGGCGCTGGTGCCGCGCGCCGAGATCGAGGGCGAGATGGGCGACTCGTTGCCGGGTCTGCAGGCGCGGCTGATGTCTCAGGCGCTGCGCAAGCTCACCGCCGTCATCTCGAAGTCCCGCGCGACCGTCATCTTCATCAACCAGTTGCGCGAGAAGATCGGCATCGTGTTCGGCAATCCGGAGACGACGCCGGGCGGCCGCGCGCTGAAGTTCTACAGCTCCGTGCGCATCGAGCTGCGGCGGACGGAATCGCTGAAGCAGGGCACGGACATCATCGGCAACCGCGTGCGCGCGAAGATCGTCAAGAACAAGGTGGCGGCGCCGTTCCGGACGGCGGAGTTCGACATCCTGTTCAGCGGCAAGCACCGCGGCATCAGCCGCGAGGGCGACATCGTTGACCTGGGCGTTGATGGGACCATCCTCAAGAAGATGGGCGCGTTCTTCAGCTACGGAGAGCTGCGGCTCGGTCAGGGGCGCGAAGCGGCGAAGGAGTATCTGCGGCAGAATCCGGAGCTGGCGCGGGAGATCGAGGATCTGATCATCGCCGGGATACCGTCAACGCGTCCGGAGCTCAGCCGTAACGGCCACAGCGCGGCCGTCGCGGAGGCCGAGCCGGAAGGCCTCGAGTAGGTGCAAAGACATAGGAACGTGCCACACGAACATAACGCTCGGCACGACGTCCCGCTCGGCCTCCAGCGTTCCGCCGAGACGGCGTATGTTGGCCGGATCAACTGCTGAGGAAGGGGCGCACAAACTGTGCGCCCCTAACTGCCCCGGGCGGCCGGCATCCCATCAGGTGGCGCCGATGAGCGCCGACGCCGTAGAGCTGTTATCTGCGCCCTCTGCGGGGCGTCGGTGGCGCGCCGTGGCGGATCGTCATGTAGACGAAGTCGCGCGCGCGGCCGGCGAAGAAAGTTTGCGGCGATTGCCCCATCCAGTCCGTCAGGTTGAAGCCCTGAATGACGCCCTTCGGCGCCTCGTACAGCGCCAGCTGCGTGTACGGCCGGTTGACATCCAGCTGCATCGCCGTCTGGATGCCAGCCTGGTGCAGCGCCGTCGCGAAGCTCCGCGCGTTGACTTCGTATCCCGCCGCGAACACGAGCCGGCCATCAGCGGCGATGCCCACGGCCGAGCGCGTCGTGTAGAAGTTGCGGCTCGTGTACCAGACGAAACCCCACGTCTTACCGCCCGCGTCGATCTGGGGCGATATCGCCCCGCGGTCGATCAGCAGAATGCCGTTCTGTCGCGCCGAGACGAGATCTGGGGTGGCTGTGACATCGGTGCCCCAGGCGCCGATCCGGAACGAGCCGTCCCGGTACGTCGCCAGCGTGGCGAGACCGTCCTGCATCGTCGAGACGACGGTGCCGTCGACGATCATCCCGTAGTGACCGTCCACCCAGCGGAATCCGCCATTGAACGCCCCCAGCAGCGCGCCGCTGTCCAGCACCGGCGGCGGGATCAGTCCCGCACCCGCGACGCCGAGCGCCGTGCCCGGCTCGCTCGTGCCGGCAACCGGGTGCAGCGTCACGCTGTTGGCGGCGAACTCAGCGATCGTCACGCTCGCGTACGGGCGGTCCGGGTCTGGGCGCACGACGGTGGTATAGATGGGGTGACGCGCCGTGTACTGAGTCCGCAACGGGCCACTGAGCACCATCGGCTGCCAGATGCCCTCGTTGGGAGCGAGCGCGTGGTTGTACACGGCCGGGACGGGCGGCGGCGGCGCATCGGGGAGCACAGGGGTCGGCGATGGCGCCGTTACCAGTCCCCGGTGCTGTCTGGATGTGGCCGGAGGCAGCGTCGGCGCGGCGCTGGCGTGACTCCGCACGGCCGAGCTGGTGCCATTGCCGAGATCGCCCCCGAAGACCTGATACTTCAGCCGCTTGAACCTGTCGTTGAAACGGAAGTACGCCGCTTCGAGCCGCAGCGTGTTGTTTGTGCCGATGATCTGGCGGCTGGCGTCCGAACCGCGTACCACCAGCGTGTCCCGCCAGTGGATCGCGCCGGCAAACGCCACGACCACCACCAGCAGCACGATCGCAAGGCGGCGCAGCCGCCGATGAGGCGTGCGTTTGCCCGAAGCGATGTATCTGGCCTGAGTCGATTGCATTCCGCCTCCTCGTGCGACGACTGCCGAATGGTGACGGGCCGTCATGAACCCCAGATGAAGCCTCGCCGAGTGCGCGAAAGCCAGCTTCCGGCCGCGCCGTTCCTGAACCGTGCCCTGGCTTCCGGCGCGCGCTTCGACGGCTGGGCAACGCGATGATCATCACCGACGTTCAGCCCCTTCCGAAGCGGCGGGGGCGGGTCGAGGTCTACGTCGATGGCGTGGCCGCCTTCGAAGTGGCTCGGTCGACCGCGGCGTCGCGGAGGTTGCGGCCCGGCCTTGCGATCGATGATTCCGAGATCGGGGCGATCGTCGCTGCGGACCGGCGTCGCGCGGCGCTCGAGACGGCGGCAGCGATGCTCGCGCGCCGGCCGCGCAGCGAGCGCGAAGTGCGGCGCCGCCTCGCCCAGCGGGGCTTCGCCGCGGCGCTGGTCGAGGAGACGGTGAATCGCCTGCGCGACCTCAAGCTGCTCGATGACGCGGAGTTCGCGCGGACCTGGACTGAGGCGCGCGACCGCGGCAGCCCGCGCGGCCGGCGGCTGATCGTCCAGGAGTTGCGCGCGGCGGGTGTCGCGCTGCCGACGGCGGTCGAGGCTGCGGCGGCGGTGTCCGACGAAGATGCCGCGTATCGCGTGGCGGAGAAGAAGGCGCGCGCACTCACATCCTGCGACTATCGCGCCTTTCGCGACAAGCTAGGATCGCACCTGCAGCGGCGGGGCTTCGACTGGGAGACGGCTCGCGCCACCGTCGAGCGCTGCTGGCGAGAATCGGGCCGCGGCGATGCCGGGTTCGGTGACGCGTTCGAGCGCGACTGATGCTTGCGGGATCACGGTGCTGTAGGCTGCCCTCGTGAGCAACCGCCTGACGCTCCGCGTGCTGATCGTCCTGCTGGCCGGCGTTGCGCTGGGTATGGCGTGTAGCAGCGGCGGTGATTCTGCGAAGCCACCGGGGAAGCCGTCGAGCGGGACTGGCTCGCTGATCATCGCCATGCCATCGGGCCTCGTCGAGTACAGCATCAAGAGCGGCGCGCAGAAGCCGCTCATCAAGCCCGAGACCGCCAATACCTTCCTGCTTGACCCGGCGATCTCGCCGGACGGTAAGCGGCTCGTCTACATCGTGCAGCCGCCGCCGAAGATCGGCGCCGGGACGTACGATGCGGGCTCCGATCTGTGGGTGGCGAACCGGGACGGCACCGGCGCCCACGTCGTACTCACCCACGAACAGCCGAACCAGCTCATTCGCTTCCCGCAGTGGCAGGACAACGAGACGCTTCTCGTCGTCATGCAGGAGATCGCTACGGACAACGGCAAGACCACGGTGTCGTACGTGCTCAATCGACTCCCGGCTGCCGGCGGCGCGCGCACGAAGGTGATCGGGGGTGCGCTCGCGTTCGGCCTATCGCCGGATGGTAAGCGTCTGGCGTACGCAAGGCTGGCGCCGCAAGGGAGCGAAACGCTCAACGCGGCCGATGTCGATGGCACAAATGACGTGACGCTCGTCTCTGCGTCCGAGCATCTCGCCCCGTTCAACGTCCCGCGCTACTCGCCCGATGGCAAGCAAATCGCCTTCGCCGCCGCCGATCAGGCGGGAGCGCGTGCCGCTTCGCCCGAGTTCGTCTCGGTCGCCAGCTTCGGCGTGCCAGCCGCCGTCGTGCTGGACGGCCTGCCGGAAGACATCTGGACCGTCAAGGCTTCGGGTGGCCGCCCCGTACGGGTGGCCGACCTGAAGGAGGACCTCCCGGCGCTGGCGTGGAGCGGCGACGGCCAGCACCTCTATGTGCTCGGCTCTGCCGGGCTCTACGACGTGAGCGTCGGCACGGGCGCCGTGGACCGGCTCGGCGACGGGGCGTTTCACGGCCAGCTCGCGTGGGCGCCGTAGGACAGGCGGCAGGGTTGTTCCCCCGAAAGCTTCGCCCGCGCGAGTAGACGTAACGATGGCGGGCGGGAGGCCAGTGGGTCGGCCGGCGACCGGCGCGTCGGTGTCCTTGACCGCTGGATCGAGGCACCCGTATGATGCGGTCGTAGCTCATTGACGTGTACGGAAGGGTTGGGCTACGAGAGGGAGTAACGCCAGTCAGAACTGAGGAAAGAGAGGCTACCAATGTCCGCCATCCTGGGCGCCGTCGTCGGCGTCATCGTAGGATTGGCGGTCGGGGCTCTTCTAGGCTACGCACTCAAGCGTAGTTCCCACAAAGACCAGGAGCTTGAGGCCCAGCAGGCAGCAGCCAAGATCCTGAGCGACGCGCAGGCGAAGGAAAAGGAGATCCTCCTCGGTGCAAAAGAGGAGGCCATTCAGGTCCGTGGACAGGCCGAACAAGAGGTCAAGACACGCCGGGACGAAGTCCTTCGGCTTGAACAACGCGTTGCTAACCGGGAAGAGACCCTCGATCGCAAGCTAGACGCGCTCGAGCGCAGAGAAGTCGCATTCGGTGAGAAAGAGCAGCACATCGAAGCTGTTCGCGCCGAAATCGAGGAACTGCGCCAGAAGAAGATCACCGAGGTCGAGCGCGTATCCGGCATGACCGGGCAGGAGGCGCGCGCCCTGCTGCTCCAGGAGCTCGAGCAGGAGATCCGCGACGAGGCCAACCGCATCGTCCGCACGCTCGAGGCCGAGGCGAAGGAGGAGGCGGACCGCCGCTCCCGGAGCATCCTCGCCACCACCATGCAGCGCCTCATGAACGACGTCGTCACCGAGACGACGGTATCGGTGGTGCCGATCCCCAGCGACGACATGAAGGGGCGAATCATCGGCCGCGAAGGCCGGAACATCCGTGCGCTCGAGAACGCCACCGGCGTGGACCTGATCATCGACGACACGCCCGACGCCGTCACCCTGTCCGCGTTCGACCCGGTCCGGCGCGAGATCGCCCGCGTCGCGCTGACCAAGCTCGTGCTCGACGGGCGCATCCACCCGACCCGCATCGAAGAGGTCGTCGAGAAGGCAAAGGAGGAAGTCGCGGCCAGCATCAAGACGGCCGGCGAGCAGGCGGCCATCGAGGCCGGCTGCCCGGGCCTGCACCCGGAGATCCTGAAGACCCTCGGCCGCCTCAAGTACCGGACCTCCTACGGACAGAACCAGATCAAACACGCCGTCGAGACGTCGTTCATCGCCGCGATGATCGCGACCGAGGTTGGCGCCGACGTCAACGTCTGCCGGCGTGGCGGCCTCCTGCACGACCTCGGCAAGGCGATCGACCACGAGATCGAAGGCACGCACGCCGCCCTCGGTGGCGAGCTGGCGAAGCGCTACAACGTCAGCCCCGCCGTCGTCCACTGCATCGAGGCGCACCACGAGGAGATCGAGGTCGAGTCGACCGAAGCGGTCATCGTGATGATCTCCGACGCCATCAGCGGCAGCCGCCCCGGCGCAAGGCGAGAGACGCTGGAGCTGTACATCAAGCGCCTCGAGGCGCTCGAGAGCATCGCCAACAGCTTCAAGGGCGTCGAGAAGTCGTTCGCCATCCAGGCGGGCCGCGAGATCCGTATCATCGTCAAGCCCGACGAGATCGACGACCTGGACTCGATGCGGCTGGCGCGCGACGTCAGCAAGAAGATCGAAGAGTCGATGGAGTACCCGGGTCAGATCAAGGTGACCGTTGTCCGCGAGACGCGCGCGAGCGAGTACGCGAGGTAGTTCGTAGTGGGTAGTTTGTAGTTCGTAGTGGCGCGCGCCGGCTTGGCGCGCGTTACTCTTTGTCGGAGAGAGCACGGCGCGAGAACAGTGCGTAGCGTGGACTTCAGTCCGCGCGTTCGCCGATTTCGAACACCGCGCGGACTGAAGTCCACGCTACGACCCTGAAATGACGCCGAGGCGACGGAGAAAGTACGGCAGTGCGAGTTCTGTGCATTGGTGATGTTGTCGGGAAGCCCGGCCGCCGCGCGGTCGCGGGCTTGCTGCCCGGCCTCCGCCGCGAGCTGCAGCTGGACGTCGTCGTGGCGAACGGCGAGAACGCGGCCGCCGGCAAGGGGCTGAGCGCCAGCACGGCGAAAGATCTGTTCGCCGCGCAGGTCGACGTCATCACGTCCGGCAACCACATCTGGGCGCAGCCCGATATCATCCCGCAGCTCGATAGCGATGCGCCGATCCTGCGCCCCGCGAACTACCCCCCCGGAACGCCCGGCCGCGGCATCTGCCGCTTCGGCGACCTCACGGTCATCAATCTCATGGGTCGCACGTTCATGTACGAAATCGATGACCCCTTCCGCACGGCCGACCGCTTGCTCGAATCGCTACCGGCGGGGTCGCCGATCATCGTCGATATGCACGCGGAGGCGACGAGCGAGAAGATTGCGCTGACGTGGTATCTCGACGGCCGCGTCTCGGCCGTCGTCGGCACGCACACGCATGTGCCGACGGCGGACGCGCGCATCTTCCCAGGCGGCACGGCGTTCGTCTGCGACCTCGGCATGTGCGGCCCGCGCGATTCGGTGATCGGCGTCGAGCCCGAGGCAGTCATCCGCAAGTTCCTGACGGGAATGCCGGCGCGGTTCACGGTGGCCGAGAAGTCGCGCGTATCGGTATTCAACTCCGTGCTGATCGAGATCGACGACAGCACCGGCAAGGCACGATCGATCGAACGGGTGGACAGAGAGTGGAGCAACGATGAGCAAAGGTGACTTTCACACGCACAGCAACGCTTCGGACGGGCGCTTGACGCCGACCGAGCTGGTGGATCTCGTCGCCCAGCAAGGCGTCTCGTATCACGCGCTGACCGACCACGACTCCACGGAAGGCGTCGCGGAGGCGCGCATCGCGTCCGCAAAGCACCCCGGGCACGTGCTGATCCCCGGCGTCGAGATGGGGTCGGACATCGACGGCTCGGAGATCCACATGCTGGGCCTCTACCTCGACCCGGCCGACGACAAGCTGCAGGAGATCCTGTCGGAGCTGCGTGAGGGGCGAGTGGCGCGCGGCAAGGGCATCGTCGAGAAGCTCCGCGCGATGGGTATCATGATCGAATGGGACCGCGTGCAGGAGATCGCGGGCGAAGCCGCGGTTGGGCGCCCGCACGTCGCGCAGGCGCTGGTCGAAAAGGGCTACGTGAAGAAGGTGGCCGACGCCTTCGACAAGTGGATCGGCCGCAACGGCCCGGCGTACGTCGACCGCAGGCGGATGTCGCCGGAAGAATGCGTGCAGTGGATCGTGGCGCGCGGCGGGCTCGCCTGCTGGGCGCATCCGGCCGAGCTGGGGCGGAAGTGGGACGATGTCGAGCCGATCCTCAAGAGCCTCAAAGCGGCCGGCATGCAGGCGATCGAGGTCTACTACAAGAACTATTCGCGAGAGACGATCGACAGGCTCGTGGCGCTGGCCGATGAGTATGAGCTGTTGCCGCTGGGCGGCAGCGACTATCACGGCATCTTCGGCAACGACGAGCGGCTGCCGGGCGACATCCCGCTGCCGGACTCGTCGGTAGAGCGCTTGCTCGAGTTCGCGCGCACGCTTCCGAACCGAGCGCTGGTGGCGTAGTCGGCGCGACCCGCCCGGCGGCGAGCGCTGCGTATCCGTTGAGCACGTAGCGCGGACTTCAGTCCGCGCGTTCCACGCCTGGTGTAGTGCTTTCGAATTGGCGTGAGGTAACGCGAGGCGCAATGTGTGGCACAGCCGCCCTTGTGAGTCGGGCGTGTAGCACGGCCGGACCGACACAGTAAGCGCTTCGTCGGACGGACGCCCGTTTGTGCTACGTTGCAGATCGGCGGGCGGACGTCCGCGATACGTGTTCAGCGTCGAACTGAGCGCCCGTGCCGCGCACGCTACTAGCCTCTAACCGCTGACCTCCGATACCCTGCGCCCATGCAATGCGCCACACACCCGAACGTCGAGACCGAGCTGAGCTGCGGGAAGTGCGAAAAGCCGATCTGCCCGCGCTGCCTGGTGCACACCCCCGTCGGCGCGCGTTGTCGTGAGTGCGCGCAGGTGCGACGCATCCCCACCTACAACATGTCCAGCACGACGTTCGCACGCGCCGCCGGCGCCGCGGTCGCCGGAGGCGTCGTCATCGGCGGCATGTGGGCGTTCTTCAACGTCATCTCGTACGTCTTCTACGGCGTCATCGCTGGATTGGCGATCGGTTATGCGATCGGCGAGCTGGTGTCGCTCGCGACGAACCGCAAAGCGGGCCCGCCGCTGCAGGCGATCGCGGTGGGCGGCGTCGTGCTCGCCTACGTCGTGCGGACGGGCTTGTTGCTTGGCGTCGGCAGCTGGGGGCTGGGGGATCTGCGCTCCGACCTGTTCGGGCTGATCGTCGCCGGGCTGGCAGGGTTCATCGCGGCCGGACGGCTGCGATAACGCGGCGCGTCGCGGCGCGTCGCGGCGCTTAGCGAAGCACGAACCAGAGGATCACAAGCGTCACGATGACCATCGTCGCAAGCACGGCGATGCGCCGCAACTCATGGTACGCGTAGCTGGTGTCGCGGCGGGCGAGCGCTGCCAGGTCGACGTTGCGCCGCTTGCGCACACCTTGCTGCTGGATCGCGCGGACGGTCGTCGGCAGCTTCCCGATGGGCGCCGCGGCAGCCGCCGGAGCCGGCGAAGGCGCGAACGCCGTCACAGGTTCGTTTGAGCTCGCGGCCTCGTCAAGTTCCGTGGCCGCGCCTTCAGCGGCTGCCACCTCTGGCGCGCCGCCGGGGCGCAGGTAGCTGCGGTCAGTGCGCTTCTTCGGCGCCTGGATGCGGCCGTCTCGAACCAGGGAGCGATTCTGTTTTGGCACGTCGTTCCTGCTATCTGCCCGCCGGGCTCTCGCCCGCTGGCTGTCAAATTGCCTCGCATTATAGCCGCGGCCTATCGTGGTCACAACGCGCGGTCTTCCCGCTCGATCCAACGTAGTTGAAGCTGCGCCGTTGCAGGCCGGCTTGCCAGCGAGCAGGCGGCGCGCCTGCGCTCCCACCTCAGTAGGCGCCCCGCGTCGCGAAGATAGTACGCGGGTTGTCGATCGTCATGACGCGAATATGCTCGTCGGAGACGCCGGCCGCGCGCAGCGCCGGGACCGCGACGTCGGGGATGTGGAGGTAGTTGAAGTCCGGGAACTGGGCCCGCATCTCTTCCGGGAACCAGTCGATGTAGCACATGGCGTCGTGGGAGAGGACGATGTGGCCGGCGTGGCCGCGCTCGCACAGCGTGGCGATCGTCGCGACGCGCCGCTCCGTCGGCATGAACTGGTGGAGGCCGAAGCGGTCCATGCCGATGTACGAGCCCGCCGCGATCAGCTTTTCGAGGTACGTGATGTCCTCCGTGTCGCCGCTGTGTCCGATGACGACGCGGCGCAGATCGACGCCCTCTTCGGCGAGGATGCGCTGCTGGTTCAGCCCCTGCTCGCTCGCGGCGTGCGTGTGTGTCGAGATCGGCACGCCCGTGCGTCGGTGCGCGCGGGCGACGGCGCGCAGCACCTTCTCGACGCCCGGCGTCACACCCTTCTCGTCGGTCGCGCATTTCAGGATGGCCGCCTTGGCGTCGGTGCCCTGGATGCCGACCTCGATGTCGCGCACGAAGAGATCCGCCATGTGGTCGATATCGCGCACCTCGAAGTAGCGCGGGAGTTCGTCGTAGGTGTAGAGACCGGTCGCGGCGATGATCTGCATGCCGGACTGGCGCGCTGCCTCGCGCACGAACGCGACGTCGCGCCCCAGGCCGAGCACCGTGAGATCGACCATCGTTGAGACGCCGTGCGCCTTCGCCTCGCTGAGATCGGCGACCGCCTGCTTCATCCGCGCGTCGCGGTCCCAGAGGTGCGGGAAGTTAGCGTTGACGCCCTCGGTCAGCACGTAAACGTGCTCGTGCATGAGCGTGAATCCCAGCGCGGCGACATCGACGGGGCCGGTGACGGTATTGACGGTGGGCATAGCGGACCTCCTGCCTGTGGATGCTGATGCTGGATTGTACGGAACGGCGCGCGCTCTGCGTAGGGTCGCCCACGCGTGCGCGCGCTCTCGACGTGACGGCTCGCGCGGCGCCGTATCGTGCCAGTACGGGGTGCGCGTGATATCGTGCCCCCAACCTCGAGCACGAAATCAGATGTGGATCTGCCGATGACGAAGATCAAGGTGAAGAATCCAGTCGTCGAGCTTGATGGCGACGAGATGACGCGCGTCATCTGGGCGATGATCAAGACAAAGCTGATCATGCCTCACCTCGACATCGACCTGAAGTACTACGACCTGGGCATCGAGGCGCGCGACGCGACCGGCGACACGATCACCATCGATGCCGCGAACGCCATCAAGCAGTACGGCGTCGGCGTAAAGTGCGCGACGATCACGCCCGACGAGGCGCGCGTCAAGGAGTTCGGGCTCAAGCAGATGTGGAAGTCGCCGAACGGGACGATCCGTAACATCCTCGATGGCACAGTGTTCCGGGAGCCGATCGTCTGCCGGAATGTGCCGCGGCTGGTGCCGACCTGGACGGCGCCCATCGTCATTGCGCGTCACGCGTTCGGCGATCAGTACCGCGCGACGGACTTCGTGGTGCCGGGCCCTGGCGAGCTGACGATCACGTTCGCGCCAAGCGACGGCTCGGCGCCGACGACGCGCAAGGTGTTCGACTTTCCGGCGGCCGGCGTCGCGCTGGCGATGTACAACCTGGACGAGTCGATCCGCGGATTCGCTCGCGCCTGCTTCAACTTCGGTCTGCAACGCAGGTACCCGGTCTATCTCTCGACAAAGAACACCATCTTGAAGGCGTACGACGGCCGCTTCAAGGACCTGTTCCAGGAGGTATTCGACGCCGAGTTCGCGGGCCGCTATGCCGCGGTGAACCTCACGTACGAGCATCGGCTGATCGACGACATGGTGGCGGCGGCGCTGAAGTGGTCCGGCGATTTCCTCTGGGCAGCGAAGAACTATGACGGCGATGTCCAGTCGGACAGCATCGCGCAGGGCTTCGGGTCGCTGGGGCTGATGACGTCGGTGCTGCTCAGTCCCGATGGTCGCACCGTCGAGGCCGAGGCCGCGCACGGCACCGTCACGCGCCACTTCCGGCAGCATCAGCGGGGCGAGCCGACGTCGACGAATCCGATCGCGTCGATCTTCGCGTGGACGCGCGGCCTCGCCTACCGCGGCGAGTTCGATGCCACGCCCGACGTTGTGCGCTTCGCGCGCACGCTCGAGCAGGTGTGCGTCGATACCGTCGAGTCTGGCGATATGACGAAGGATCTGGCGCTGCTCGTCGGCCCGCAGCAGACATGGTTGACCACCGAGCAGTTCATGGACAAGCTAGCCGAGAACCTGGATCGTGCGCTCGCAGGTTGACCGCGAGCGCACGAAAACTAGTCTAGTGCTTCCGGTTACCGTTAGTTTCGCCGGATAGTTGGCGGCCCCGAGATCGTACTCTTCCGAGCTCCCCTTCCCGCGCCGGGAAGGGCTGGGGGCTAACGAAGCGTTAGAAGCTTTGCACTAGCGCGACCGCAACAGCAAAGCCCCCGATGTCCGAGGGCTCCGCAACAATGAACTGTGAACTGTGAACTGTGAACTGTGAACTGTGAACTGTGAACTGTGAACTGTGAACTGTGAACTGTGAACTGTGAACTGTGAACTGTGAACTGTGAACTGTGAACTACGAACTGTGAACTACGAACTACGAACTCGCGCCCTAACTCTCACCCACCCGATGACACGCGACCATGTGGCCGCCGCCGACATCGCGCCACTCCGGGATCACTGCCCGGCACTCGTCGATCGCGATCGGGCAGCGGGTGTGGAAGACGCAGCCGGGAGGCGGCATCAGCGGGCTCGGCACATCGCCGGTGAGGATGATGCGCTCGCGCGTCTTTTCGACCTGCGGGTCGGGCACCGGCACCGCCGATAGCAGCGCCTTCGTGTACGGGTGCAGCGGGTTTTCGTATAGCTCGTTGCGGTCGGCCAGCTCCATCATCTTGCCGAGGTACATAACGCCGACGCGGTCGCTGATGTGGCGCACCACCGAGAGGTCGTGCGCGATGAACAGGTACGTCAGACCGAACTGCTGCTGTAGGTCCTCCATGAGGTTGATGATCTGCGCCTGGATCGAGACGTCGAGCGCCGAGACCGGCTCGTCCGCGACGATGAAGTCCGGCTCCACCGCCAGCGCCCGGGCGATGCCGATGCGCTGGCGCTGACCGCCCGAAAACTCGTGCGGATAGCGGTTGGCGTAATACGGGTTGAGCCCGACGACACGCATCAGATCCTGGATGCGCTCCTTGCGGTTCTTGCTCCCCTTCGCGAGCCCGTGGATCTGCAGCGGCTCGCCGATGATCGATCCGACGGACATACGCGGATTCAACGATGCGTACGGGTCCTGGAAGATCATCTGCATGCGGCGGCGCATCCGGCGCATGTCGCCCGCGCCGAGCTTCGTCAGTTCGACCCCGCCGAAGTTCACCGAACCCGCGGTGGGCTTGTAGAGCTGAAGGATCGCGCGCCCGGTCGTCGACTTGCCGCAGCCGGACTCGCCGACGAGGCCCAGCGTCTCGCCCTTCTTAACCTGGAGCGAGAGCCCGTCGACCGCCTTCACGTCGGCGATCTTGCGCTGAATGATCAAGCCCGCCGTGATCGGAAAGTACATCTTCAGGCCCTGCACATTGACCAGGATGTCCGAAGCCGTTTCGACGGTGCCCATGTCCCTGGTTTCGGTTGTCATCAGTTGGCCCCGCTCTCCTGCACAACACCGGTCTTCCCTGGGATGGGTGTTTCGATCGTCGGCATCACCCAGCAGGCGGCCTGATGCCGGTCGCCCGCCGCCATCAACGGCGGTATCTCGGTGAGGCATTTGTCGATCTTGTACGCGCAGCGCGGCGCGAAGGAGCAGCCGGCCGGGCGATGCACGAGGTCCGGCGGTACGCCTTCGATCGGGATGAGGCGGTCCTTCTTGTTCTGGTCGAGCCGCGGTACCGACTTCAGCAGTCCGATCGTGTACGGGTGTCGCGGGTTCGCGTACAGGTCCGAGGCGGTCGCCATCTCGACGACCTTGCCCGCGTACATCACGTTGACGCGGTCGGCGTACCGGGCGACGACGCCCAGGTTGTGCGTGATCACGACAACCGCCGTGCCGAGCTCCTGGCTGAGGCGCGCCATGATCTCGAGGATCTGCGCCTGGATCGTCACGTCGAGCGCCGTCGTGGGTTCGTCCGCCAGCAGCAGCTTGGGGTTGCAGGAGAGCGCCATAGCGATCATCACGCGCTGGCGCATGCCGCCCGAGAATTGGTGCGGATAGTCGTCCAGCCGGTTCGCCGCGGCGGGGATGCCGACCATGTCGAGCAGCTCCGCCGCGCGCTTGCGAGCGGCGGAGTTATCCATCTTCAGGTGCAGCTCGAGCGCTTCCGTCAGCTGCCGGCCGATGGTCAGCACGGGGTTCAGCGACGTCATCGGCTCCTGGAACACCATCGCGATGCGGTTGCCGCGGATGTGGCGGATCTCCTCTTCGGACATCTTGAGGATGTCTTGGCCCTCGAAGAAGATCTCGCCGCCCACGATCTTGCCCGGCGGATTCGGGATGAGGCGGAGGATCGATAGCGCGCTGACGCTCTTGCCGCAGCCGGACTCGCCGACCAGACCGAGCGTTTCGCCCTCTTCCACGTCATAGGAAACGCCATCCACGGCGTGGACGACGCCTTCCTCGGTGTTGAACTGCGTCTGCAGATTCCGCACCGAAAGCAGTGTGCCCATCAAACCTCCCTGGTGTTTCGGCGAACCCGTCTGCCCGGCGCCGGCGCCGTATGTGTCGCTGGTGGGGAAGAGGAGACTCGAACTCCTACGCCTTGCGGCACGTGATCCTAAATCACGCTCGTCTGCCAATTCCGACACTTCCCCGGAGCCGCGGGCGTGCCTGCTATGCCCGGTCACCTGAAGTGTCATGCCGGAACCCGGCGTCACCACGCAGTGGTACCAGTTATACACCCTCAAGCCGCCTGCGGGCTACCCGCCGCGCGCGACGCTCCGCCATGCGCCGCCGAATCTGGTTGGCCGGGTCATTCGAATGCTCGTTGCTCTCGCTGCCGCGCTCGTGCCCGCCGCCCTGGGCGCGCGCCGCCGCCGGCCCCGAGGTGCTCGTGACGAAGAGCAAAGAGCGCACGCCGTATGGCGTGCGCTCTGGTGTGCGCGTGGTGAGCCGCCCGGGAGTCGAACCCAGAACCGTCTGATTAAGAGTCAGATGCTCTGCCAATTGAGCTAGCGGCCCGTGTCACCGCCCCGTCCGGGGCGCTCGCATTCTAGCAGACGCTTGCAGCGCGACAAGTCAGCGCCGAACCGCGTGCCCGCTCGTGGCAGCGCGCGCGAACCCGAGCATTGACCGTCGCGGATGAAGCCGGCTGGTCTCGTGGACGCATAGAGCTGCTTGGATCGTGTCGGAGAGTAGTGCGTAAAGGGGGAGGGCGTCTGCAAAATCGCGCGGCGATTTTTATGAATACCCCCTTGATGCGGCGGGTGCTGGCGTTCAGGCTGAATGACCGGAGGCCAGTGGAGTCGAAGAGGATCACTGACCTTCCTGCCTAGCGGTGAGCGATCTCGTTCAACTTGTTGACGGAACAAGATAGACGGAGCGGGGCACCGAGGTTACAATCGAACATATCTTCTGAGTGGAGCCCTCTGTTGATTCAGCAGCAAGAGCATCAGCCCGCCTCACGTGTGATTGTTTCGCCATCCGGCCTCGTGCAGCTTCATGAAGGGGACTGCCTGCGCTGGCTTGCGGAGCAATCAAACGACTCGTTCGAAGCCGTCGTGACCGACCCGCCGTACGGTATGCTCGAATACACGCCGACGCAAATGAAGAAGCTCCGTAGCGGGCATGGCGGAGTCTGGCGCATCCCACCGTCGATCGGCGGTCACAAACGCGCCCCCGTCCCCCGGTTCACCGTGTTGGACGATAGGGATATCGCTGCGCTCTACGACTTCTTCCGAGAATGGGGCGAAGCTTTGCGTCCGAAGCTGGTGCCCGGAGCGCACGTCTTCATCGCGACCAGTCCCTTGTTCTCGTATGTCGTATCGCAGGCGATGGTGGACGCGGCGTTTGAGAAAAGGGGCGAGATCGTCCGGCTAACGCAAACGCTTCGCGGCGGTGACCGCCCAAAGAACGCTGAGGACGAGTTCCCCGACGTCACAGTGATGCCGCGTTCGGCGTGGGAACCTTGGGTGATCTTTCGTAAGCGTTGCGAGGGCACGGTTGCTCAGAACCTTCGCAAGTGGCGGACTGGCGGTCTACGCCGATTGGAGTCGGGGCCATTCTTGGATGTGATCAGCAGCCGACCGACCCGCCCCGACGAGCGAAAACTGGCGCCTCACCCAAGCCTCAAGCCCCAGGCCTTCTTGAGGCAGATCGTACGAGCTGCGCTCCCGCTTGGAGAAGGAACGGTACTCGACCCGTTCGCTGGCAGCGGTTCAACGCTTGCCGCGTGTGAAGCGATGGGTTATCGAGGCGTTGGTGTTGAACTAGATCCGGCCTATGTGACGCTTGCTACGTCGGCGATTCCGGCTCTGTCTCGACTACTACTACCTGAGTCTTCTTCCGCGGCGTTGGGCGCGGGACGTAAGTCGGGTCTAGGTAAATCGCGTTCGCTGCGAGCTTTTCCACGCCAGTACGTTTGATGGACGCTGTTGGCGTGCGCCGGCTATTGGCACCGCGTCCCGAAAAGCTCCAATCGTCCTCCGTCAGTTGCGCGCACATCATTCGATCGATGCGGCTCGGAGCGCGGTTCTCGATGGGCTCCGTTTGACGATCGATGTAGTACTGACAAATCATGATCCAGCCGTCTTCGACATTGTGGCCTTGCCAGCCGTTCGACCAGCGCGAGGCCTTGACTTCGATGCCGTCAGCGCCACGTAGACAGCCGTCGTCGCCGTACATACCTCTCGGCACGAGATCAGGCCGCCCGTTGTGATACTGGTTCTTGATGATGGTCGCGCTGCGCTTGGACACACCTTCCACTACGAGCTCGCTCATAACGCCGCTGAACGTCGCCGCTGAAAGCGTCTCCTCCAACCGATCCCAGCCGCGCTCAACGAGAAATCGGTTGATGTTGTAGAGGAAGTCGTAGATGTCGTCGATCGCTGCCTTGATTTCCGACGCGCGCAGGCCATACGGAAGATCGACCTTCTCGTTCCAGCCTTTCGGATGCAGTGTCGCGCGATCGATGTAACTTGCCATCGGCCGATCGTGTCACAGGTGGGGAGCGTGCGCAAGGCGATCAGTCCGTCGGCTTCTCGTCCCATCGCAATTCGACCTTGTAGTAAGAGCCGCTGGCGGCGGCGGTCTTCGCTCAATGTCTAGGCGGCAGATGTGCTTGTCATCCGCGAACGGCTCGCACACAGAGCGTCTCACCCGGATCACCCTCGCGTTGACGACTCCCGCCCCGCTCGCTACGATGCGGGCACCTCTGTGGGCGGCTAGCTCAGCTGGTTAGAGCGCTACGTTGACATCGTAGAGGTCACTGGTTCGAGTCCAGTGTCGCCCACCATCCCCCTCTCGTCTCCGGTTGTTCCATAAGTGAAAACTGTTACAATCGACTTCGACGAGCCGGCACCAGCGGCACGCTGCCGCCCCCAGTCACCAGCGACCAGTCACAAGGCGACCAGCGCATGTACGGTATCGGCCTGCTCAAGGGCATGAAGGTCACCATCAAGCGGATGGTCATGCCCGTCGCCACCATCGAGTTTCCCGAGGTCACCCGGCCCATGTCGCCGCGCGCTCGCACGAACCTCTTGTGGTTCGACGAGCGCTGCACCGGCTGCAGTACCTGCGCCCAGGCCTGCCCCGACGGCTGCATCCTCGTCGAGACATCACCCAACCCCGATGGCACGCTCGAAAAGGTGCGCTACGAGATCGATTTTCGCATCTGCATGTATTGCGGGCTGTGCGTCGAGGCATGCCCGTACCAGGCGATCCAGTCCGGCGGCGTCTTCGAGGACGCCGTGTACGAGTTCGACACGATGTACAAGGACAAGCACGCGCTGACGAAGCTGGCGCACGAGCACTTGCGGCGCAACGACTTCACCTACCCCCACGGTCAGGTCGCGCCGAAGGAGATCATCGAGCTGATCGCCGTCGACGCGAAGCAGCACCCCGAAGCGATGTCCAAGGGCGAGCGCGTCGTGGGGGCCCGGACCCGTGGCTAAGCTCACGCTCAACGGCGTCCAGATCGAAGCGCCCGCGGGCGCGCCGCTCGTCGAAGTGATCAAGAAGAACGGCGTCTGGATCTCCAACCTCTGCTATATCGACGGCCTCGCGCCGTATGCCGGCTGCCGCACGTGCCTCGTCGAGATCGAGGGTGCGCGGGGCCTGCAGCTATCGTGTACGGCGCGCGTCGCGGACGGCATGGTGGTCAATACGGAAGCGCAGCCGATCAAGGAAGCGCGTCAGCAGGTGCTGGCGATCATCAACGCCAACCACAGCGACCGCTGCCTCACCTGCCACCGCCGCGTCAAGTGCATGCCGGGCGACATCTGCCTGCGCGATGATGTCGTGACGCACCGCTGCCTGACGTGCTCCAAGAACTACCGCTGCGAGCTGCAGACGACGAACGAGATGCTCGACATGGGCTTCGAGAACGTCGAGCCGTGGATGCTCGAAGAGCGCACGTACTACCAGACGCAGCAGCCCGATCCCGACCGCGCGAACCCGTGGTTCGAGTTCGACCCGCAGATGTGCATCATCTGCACGCGCTGCGTCCGCGCCTGCGACGAGATCCGCCACACGAGCGCCATCACGCTCGCCGGCCGCGGCTACCCGACCGCCATCGCGTTCGGCGCGGGCGGCCGCATCGACGAGTCGAACTGCGACTTCTGCGGCGCCTGCATCGACGTCTGCCCGACGGCGACGCTGATGGAGAAGCCGAACAAGTGGATCGCCCGCACGGAGGACTGGACCAGCACGACCTGCAACTCCTGCTCGGTCGGTTGCACGATCAGCGTCGGCACGCGCAGCGGGCGCGCCGTCATCGTCAAGCCAGACCGCATCAACCCGGTGAGCGCCGACCAGATCTGCGTCCGCGGCCGCTTCCACTACGACGCCGTCGCGGACAAGCAGCGCCTCCAGAAGCATCTCGTGCGGCGCGGACCGGCAGGTTCGCCGCAGTTCCCGGCGCACTGGGACGAACTGGTCTCGTACGCCGCCGAGCAACTCAAGGGCGTGATCGAGAAGCACGGCGCGAGCGCCGTGGCGGTGCTCGGGTCGCCGTTCAACACGAACGAAGAGAACTATCTGGCGCAGAAGCTGGCGCGCGACGTCATCGGCACGCCGCACGTCGATTTCAGCGCCGCGGCGCCGAACCGCGCCGCCGCCAAAGCGATCGACGCGGCGTTCGGCACCGAGGCGCTGCCCGCCGACATGATCAACATCGCACGCAGCGACGTCGTGATCTGCATCGCCGATGACCTCGAGTCGAGCCACAACGTCGCGGCACTGCGCATCAAGGACACGATCGTGGGTAACGAGGCGGCGCCGCGCGACGGCCGCCTGGTGCTGGTTTCGGCGCAAAACGGCGAGCTGGCGGACTTCGCCGAGCCGTACGGCGGCGTCTGGCTGCGCCCGCGCGTCGGCGACGAAGCAGCCCTCGTCGATGCGCTCGCGAAGGGCGATGCGAGCGCAAGCGTCGTGTCGGGCGATATCGCCGCCGCACTCGCCGTGCTGGCGGCCGCGCGCGACGAGAAGAAGACCGTATCGATCGTCTACGCGCCGTCGCCGGTCTACGCTGCCGCCGCCGGCAACGGCGCGCGCGCCGCGGCGAATCTGGCGTTAGCGCTGCGCGGCGAGAAGGCGGCGGAGTCGCTGTATGTCCTGCCGACAGAAGCCAACGTCAACGGCGCCCGCGACATGGGCGTCGACCCGGAGCGCGGCCCCGGCCGCGTCGCGCTGGCGCAGCCCGGCATGGACTTCGACGCGATGTTCGATGCCGCGATCGCGGGCACACTGAAGGCTATGATCGTCGTGGGCGACAACCCGCTGATGTTCGCGCCGGATCGCGCGCGCGTGCAGAAAGCGCTCGACGCGCTGGACGTGCTGGTGGTCATCGACAGCCTGCTGACGGATACGGCGAAGGCCGCGCACGTCGTGCTGGCCGACGTACCGTCGTACGGCAAGACCGGCACCTACACCAACGCCGAGCGCCGCGTGAACCGCCTGCACGCCGCGCTCGCCGCGCTGGGTGATGCGCGCCCGGCGCTGCTCGCGCTGACGGATCTCGCGAACGCGATCGGTCTCCACGGCGACTCTCCGAGCGGCGCCGACACGTGGACGTACGCGCACCCGGACGCCGTCACCGACGAGATCGCGGCGAATGTACAGGGCTACGAGCGCTTCAGTGCGAACTCCGGCTTCTGGGGCAAAGCGCGCGTGTTCGAGCTGCCGTCGAAGTTCGAGCAGCAGCCCGTGGCGGCGCGCACCGCGTCCGCCGCGAACGGCGGCTTGCTGCTGACGACGGGCCGCACGCTCTTCACCAGCCTCGAAGGCGCAGCGATCCACGCGGCCGACGCCGACAAGCTGCACCGCGAAGAATACGTCGAGCTGCACCCCGCCGACGCGGCCGCGCTGCGCATCGACGACGAGTCCGAGGTGATGCTCGTCACCGATCACGGCGAGTTGACCATCCGCTGCAAGATCAGCGACCGCGTGCTCGAAGGCGTGGCGTTCGTGCCGTATTCGTACGATGGCGGCGCGGTGTGCGCGCTGCTCGGACGCGGCGGCGCGCCGATCGCCGTCAGCGTGAAGGTTGCTGCGCTGGCGTAGCGCGCTAACCCGAATTCCTTGCATCGTACGGACAGGTCTTCAGACCTGTCCCACTACGAACTACGAACTACGAACTCCCCCTCACCAACTCCCGCCGCCACCACCGCCGCCCCCGCCACCCGAAAAGCCGCCACCACCGAACCCGCTGCCACCACTGCTGCCGGGCGTGCTCGCGATGACGTGCGAGACGCCGGACGCAAACGTCTCCATGCTGCGCGAGAAGTCGGGCGCCGCGAACGCGGCGGCGCCGTAGTACCAGCCAGCTGTCGCCGCCTGCGTATCGATGTCGCGGAAGACGTGCGCCCACTTGTCCACACACCCGAAGACGATGGCGTACGGCAGATACTCGGCGAAGATGTTGGCCTTCTCGTTGAACTCCTGTCGCCGCGTCTCGGCGGTCGTCATATAGAGCCGGAATCCCAGCACCCGCCGCAGCGCCTCGCTGCCCTTCGCGGTGCGTTTGGCCATCAGTCGGGAGGTCGCCAGCATCAGCGCGCCGATCGCGACGATCGGCACGCCGATCAGCGCTGCGCCGAAGAATCGCCCCAGCCCGTAGCCCGCTGCCGCGCCTGCGATGCTGACGACGACCGCCGCGCCGGTTGCGCTTGTCCGTGCCGCGTCGGGCGCCTTTGCGAACCAGCCGTGGCTGACGGCGTTGTGGTAGAGCTGCGCCTCCGCCACCGTGAGCGACGTGTGGTATTCGTTCTTCAGATCTGACACATTGACCTCGCCGCCGCCGCCCTCGAAGAGCCCCTTGAAAATCGTCTGCTCGTAGGGCTGCAGATCGTCAGGCTCCTTTTTCTTCGTCAGTTTCCAGTCCTTCTTCCCGAAGACCCAGCTCTTGTCGAGTTCCTCGATCGTCAGGTAGCCGCGCACGGCCAGGTCGACGATCGTCGCCGACACGTCCTTCGTATCCGCGCGCTCGTCCAGCAGCACGCCCATCTCCGCCGGGCGCAGCACATCGGGTGGCGTGTACTCCACGACGACCTGGTCGCGATGGAAGAGTGGCCGCGTGTGCTCCGTCGGGTCGTTCGTCAGGTAATACACGGATGTGTACGCACGGTCGCGGCCGTTGCGCCACCAGTTGTACGCGAAGAACAGCAGGCCGAGCATGAACACGATCGCCGCGCCGATCATCGTCAGCGGCGTGAACGCGAAGTATTGCTCGAACGCGTTCTTCGGCTTGTCCACGAGCCGCACGGTCGGCTCGGCGACGGCGCCCTTTCGAATCGACACCACGATCGTCATCTGCTCACCCGGTGAGAGCGGCTCCGTGGGACCAAAGTCAACCTTCGCGCTATCTCCGCCTACGAGCGCCGGACATGTTGTGGTCGAGCCGGTCGGCCCCTCGAAGCACCTTGCCCGTTCGAGCCCTCCGCCCTCGAGCGACACGGTTGCATACGTCCCAAAGCTAAGTACCGGCCACTTGGCTCCATTCACGTTCCAGTACAGCTCGTCGTGATCGGCGAACGCGTTCAACGCGCCGGTCACGCGGTAGGTGATCTGGTACGACTGCTTGCCGCTGACGATCACGTTCGCGTCGCCGATCTTCAACTCGACATCGGCGCCCTTCCGGCTCTGGGTGTACTTCCACGCCCTGGCGGACGCGTCGGTCACGGACACGACCTCGAAGCCGTAGATGCGGTTGTGCTTGTCGTCGCCCGGGATGCTGTACTCGATCGGGATGTCTCGGAAGATGCCGTGCTTGACGAGCGTGCCAAAATCGACATGGATAGTCTCGGTGATCAGCAGGGTGCCGTCACGTTGAATCTCAATCCGCGCGACGAAACTGTCGATCGTCCAGCCCTCGTCGGCGCGCGCGCCGCGAGGCAGTGCTACGGCTACGGTCGCCACGATCGCGAGAGCGGCGAGCAAGAATCGGATCCGCATCATGCGTCGCTGCTCGTTCGTGTCTTCGATTCCGGTTCGTCGGGCGCCAGCACCTCGTCGGTCGTCACCGGCCCGATGCCGCCTACGCGATGCTCCAGCACATAGTCGAAGAACACACGCCCCACGGCCGCGGCGGGCAGTGCCAGCAGGATGCCCGGGATGCCGAACAGCTCGCCCCCGGCGAGCACCGCGATGAGGACGATGAGCGGCGGGAGATTGAGCGTCGAGCCGTAGACCCGCGGCACCAGGAAGCGGTCTTCAAACTGCTGGTAGGCGGTGAGGAGCCCGAGTACGATCAGCGCCTTCGTTGGGGAGGTCTCGAACGCGGAGAACGTGGGCGGTACGACCGCGATCAGCGCGCCGATGATGGGGATGATGTCGGCAAACCCCGCAAGCACCGCGAACGCGAGCGGATTCTTGACGCCAACGATCAGCAGCACGATGAGCGTGAAGATCGTGATCGCCAACGACGTGATGACCTGCCCGCGGATGTAGCCGCCGACGACCCGCTCCAGCGACGCCATGATGCGCCGCACTTCCTCCTCGCGGTGCGCCGGTACGAACTGATTGATGAAGCGCGAGAGCCGTGGCGTCTCTACCAGCAGGTACACCGTGAGCACGATGATCGTGAGGATGGACAACGTGGTCTGAAAGATCCGCTGGCCGTAGTTGATGGCCGCGCGGCCCGAGATCAGGTCGGTCCAGTTGATCGTGCGCGCCCGGTCCTGGAGCTGCACGTCGATGCCGATGCGCGAGAGCAGCTCTTCCAGCTTCTTCGCATCTTCGGGAAGGTTGTCGCGCACGCTCTGGAACTCTTCGATCATTGCGGGGACGACGAGGGCGAAGAGCCCGGCAATGATCGCCAGGATGACGACGAGGAGCAGCAGCACGGCGACCGTCCGGGGGACCCCTCGGCGCACGAGCCAGTCGACATACGGCAGCAGCGCCGCCATAAAGATGAACGCAGTGACGACCAGCAACACCACCGGCCATAGCCGCACGAGCGCGAACAACGCCACGAGCACCAGCACGCCGACAATGATCCCGCGGTACGAGACCTCAATCTTCAGCACGTGACGGCCGTCCTGCCTGTCATGGGCAGCATTGTCGCCGAGCCTCTCGCTTCGGAACAGTCAGCGGGAATTTCGGGTTCAGGCTCAATTCAGCACCGCGAAGCCGCTCGTCTTGCGCCGCAAATGCGCGACGAGTTGGCCGTGCATGTCGGGCAGCACCTCGCCCAGGATCTCCAGCTCGCGCCGGATGCGCGCCTCGGGGTTGAGCTGCGCGAGCAGCTCTTGCTTGGTATCGGGCACGATCTCCATGCGCGCCGCCATGTAGTCCGCGGCCTCGGCGGGATCGTCGGGCAGGGAGACGCCGCGCGTCCACTGGTCGGCCAGCGCCAGGTACGTCTTCAGATAGTCATCGAACATCTGGCGGGCGCGGGGCAGAGCGGCATAGGCGCTGTCGGTCGATGGCTCTTGCCGCAGCAGGCTCACTTCGCCACGCAGGTACGGCTGCGTCGTGTTGACGGCGACGATGCGGAAGCGCTCGTGGCCGGTGGTGAAGATGTTCATCCGCCCATCTTCCAGGTACTCGACCTGCAGGATGCGCGCCGTCGTGCCGATGTCGTGCGGCACGGCGCCGCTGCCAACTTCCGCCCCTACCTTGATCAGCACCACGCCGAACGCCGCGTCTTCCTCGATGCACTCGCGGATCATGATGCGGTAGCGCTCTTCGAAGATGTGCAGGGGCATGCGCATCCCCGGGAAGAGCACGCTGTTCAGTGGGAAGAGGCGCAGGTCCATCGGTGGGGTCACCCGGTCGCTGGTCGCTGGTCGTTTGGGCGTAGGGTACCGAATCGGGTGTTGCGCGTGTTCGTGACCGATGCTGCGCGATCTCTAGACACAGCTCCACCTCTGGACACAGCTCCACAACATAGTGCATGCTCTCCAACGAGGCATCTGAGCGGCCGCTGCAATAAGGGGAATAAGATGGATGGTTCCGGCAGCCTGCAGTCCGGGTTCGTTCTCGCCGCACTGGTTGTAGCCGTCATCTTCGTCGACCGAATTGGTGGCGCGGACGAACTCGTACGCCGTCTCTTCCAAGTTTCGCTTGCCGCTACCTTGGCTTTCACCGTCATCGCCGGGACGAGTGCAGCGATCCGGCCGCCAGCTTCTCTTGATGGGCTATCGTCGTCGAGTTCCAGCAGCAGTTCCACTTCAACCTCTGCCGCCAGCCAACAGCGGAAGTTCTTTAAGGATCTTGCGAATAGGAACGCCGCGGCTACATCGATACATTTCGGACTCGGAGTCGCGGCGCTCCTCACAGGTGCGTTACTTCTCCGACGCCGCGCGACGATTGCGCTAGCTTTCGCGCTCGGAGGGCTGCTTCTCATTCTGTTCGGAGGCGTCTCGGGCAACGCGGATTCTTCGTCCAACAGTAACCCGCTCACTGCGCTGTACTCCGTGTACTTCAACGCCATCGGCGGCGCCGCGGGTAGGGGCAGCATCCTTGCCGATAGCGCCCGACTCGGCGTCTTCGCTGCCGGTGCCGTCGCCCTGTTGTTCTTTGGAGTGTGGAAGTGGGACAAGGGCGAAACGCCGCGCGACGTTAACGGTACGGCTTGAGGCCGCGAACGATCGCGCGCATTCCGGCGGCGGAGCTGGCGGGATGCGTTGGATCAAGGGTTGACACAAACACCACCGTGTCCGCGAGGTAAGCAATTGCTTCATATTTCGATGGATCGCTCCCGCTCCCCTGGCGCAAGAAGACGGTCGCGTACCCGTTTGCCAGCTCGACGCGCTCTCCTTGGCCCGGGTAGGGCTCGAGTCCGCTGATCTTTGTTCTTGCAACCTCCCACGCGTCCCGCGGCCATTCCTGCATCATGATTAGCTCATCGCCGTACTCATGCGTCCCGTCCCGATAGTTCACGGTCGCCCAGTAGTTAGACACGCCGGGGATCCTTTTCTGTTCGGCTCCACTTTGGAGCGCGAGCTTGAGCTGCACGGGAGCGGGTGCGCTGAACTCCGCACCCAGCCAGTAGGGCGTCATGTCGGTGATCGTCCGCAGGTTCACCTGCGTATCCGATGGAACGTAGCCGATAGATGCAGGATCGAAGTAGTCGGCTGGCAGCGAGTCAGCATCGACGAAGTTGTAGGAATACGTGTCGTCGATGGTTTGGTCGGTCGTTAGGCCTGTGCTGCCGCGATGTGTGTCCGTCTGCTGGCTTGCGAACGGCAACCACGTCTCCGGATCGAGAAACATCTTGTTGACGAAGGAATAGTGCTCGTCTGAATAGCTCACCTTCCCCTCGGTGACGAGAACGGTGCCCGGGCGACCATCAAACGTACCGAGGCCACCGAGCGAGGTATTTGACGACGCGGCGTATTCGTGACAGCGGAGCAGCTCACTGACGAGACTCGATACGCTGTCGTGGCAGATCCGGAACGGCCGCGCTGTCGGGGTGCCTTGGTACGCGCTGAACACGCCACCATCGACGATCACGTTGCTAGAACCTTCCCGGCTCCGGTTGTGGGCGAGATCGATCCAAAATTCAGAAGACGAGGTTTCGGAACCGAACGCAGTTCGTGTTTCGTTGATAGCTACGTGCAGCACCTGGCCCTCCCTGCGCATACCCTGCTCGATGCGCGCATACGCATCTTGAACAGAGGCCGGAGGTGTGTACTCGGCTGGGGGCGTCAGATTGCGGGATGATCCGCCGGCGCAACCCACGCTGAAGGCGATGAGGGTGACCGGCCCTCCAAGCGCTAGAACTGACCGGGGTAGCCGTTTCCACATAGGTGATCAGCTTACACCAGCGTCTTGCATCCGCGGCCCGAGAGTCCTGGCGTACGCGCCACTCGTACAGCCACTCGTGACCGCTTGACCGGACGCCGCGGCGGGCAGATAATGCCGATCTACCTCGCCCGGCCCGTCACCGTCCGTGACTCGTTTCGGCAAGGTTCGTGCGGCACGTGGATGCGAACACCTGTGGGCGCTTGTCGGCGTCCGGCACACATCTTCTTTAGCTGCACGCGGCACGCTCGATTCTACAAGGAGGCCGCCATGGCAGAAGCACCAGCCGCGGAAAAGACCCAACGCCCCATCGTCCCCTTCCTCAAACTCCCTGCTGAGGGCAGTCCGTACCTGCAAGGCAGCCGCTGCAAGAAGTGCGGCACGACGTACCTGGGCGCTCGCATGGCGTGCAGCAAGTGCTTCTCGACCGACGCGATGGACGACGTCAAGCTCAGCGACCGCGGCGAACTGCACGTCTTCTCGATCGTCCACCAGTCCGCGCCGGGCGTACCCACGCCGTACATCGCGGCCATCGTCGATCTCCCGGAAGGCGTCAGCGTGCGATGCAACATCCAAGGCGTCGAGCCCGACCCGAAGAACTTGAAGTTCGGCATGCCCGTGCAGATGATCACCGAGAAGATCCGCACCGATCGCGAAGGCAACGACGTCATCGCATTCAGCTTCAAGCCGATCTAGCACCGACGCGATACATGCGGGGGCGGTCCCATCTGGCAGCCCGCGCGTAGGAAAACCGTAGGGGCGGCCCCGTGTGGCCGCCCACGCAGAGCGCCGGACTGCCGGCGAATCCGTAGGGACAGGTCTTCAGACCTGTCCGCAAGCGCCGGAATGCCGGCTCACCCGTAGGCACAGGACGTCAGACCTGTCCGCGCGAAAGAGGAGAGGAACACCATGCGAGACGTAGCCGTGATCGGCGTCGGGATGATCAAGTTCGGACGCTATCCCGAGAAGACCGTGCCGGAGCTTGGGGCTCAGGCCGCGCACTTGGCACTGAAGGACGCCGGCGTCGACATGAAGGACATCGAGCTGGTCGCGAGCGGCAACCTTTACCAGTCGAACGCCATGGTCGGCCAACGCATCATGCAGATCATCGGCCAGACGGGCGTGCCCGTGATCAACGTCGCCAACGCCTGCGCGACGGGTTCGACGGCGTTCCGCGAGGCGTACATGTCGGTGGCCTCCGGCGCGTACGACATGACGATGGCCATCGGCACCGAGCAGATGGGCAAGATGGGATTGTTGGGCGGAGGCGCCGCCGGCGGCGACCCGGCGTACAGCACCGAGGGCGTGCTGGGTTCCGGCCTCATGCCTGCGGTCTTCGGAATGGCCGGCGTGGAGCACATGCGCAAGTACGGCACCACGCAGGAGCACTTCGCGAAGGTCTCGGTGAAGAACCACAAGCACTCCATGCACAACCCCTACTCGCAATACCAGACCGAAGTCGGACTTGAGGAAGTACTGAACGCGCGCGTGGTCTCCTGGCCGAACACGCTGTACATGTGCTGCCCCACGGGCGACGGCGCGGCGGCGGCGATCGTCTGCTCGATGGAGAAGGCGCGCCAGTACACGACGAAGCCGATCCGCGTCGCGGCGTCCGTGCTCACGTCCGACCCGTGGACGCAGCGCGACCTGATCATGCCCGACATCAACACGCTCACCCGCAACGCGGCGAAAGAAGCGTACGAGAAGGCCGGCATCGGTCCGGGCGACCTCGACCTCATCGAGCTGCACGACTGCTTCGCCACGGCGGAGCTGCTGCACTACGAGAACCTCGGCATCTGCGGCGAAGGCGAGGCTGGCCGCATGATCGATGAGGGCGCGACGACGATCGGCGGCAAGATCCCCGTGAACGCCAGCGGCGGCCTGCTATCGAAGGGCCACCCGCTCGGCGCGACGGGCGTCGCCAACGTCTGCGAAGTCGTCTGGCACCTGCGCGGCGAGGCCGGCGGCCGCCAGGTCGAAGGCGCGAAGGTCGGCATGGCGCACGTCATAGGCTTAGGCTCGGCGTGCACGCTGCAAGTGCTCGAGAAGGTGTAGGGCTGCGCAGTTTGTAGTTCTGCTATTGAAGAAGGCCGCTTGTTCGAGCGGCCTTCTGTTCGTCCTGTGCGCGATCGCATCATCCGCTGTAGGGGCGCAACCTGTTGCGCCCGCGCGCGTGCGCGCGACGCTGCGCCCGCGTTCGTGCGCGTGAACGCGTCCTTACCCAACCAAACCTCTGTGCCTCTGTGCCTGCTATGAAAATAGATTCGAAGAGGTGGACGTGCCGGGAGGACACCCGTCTCGTTCAGAGACTGCTATACGTGCTCACCGCGAGGGTGGCGACAAACAAAGGTGCCTGGCAGGTGTCCGGGATCAAACTCTGTGACGGGTTCGCGACACCAGACAACGAACCGACCTCTGACCGCCGGCACGCCCGGGATCAGCTTACCGCAAGACGTTCATTTTCATCAGACGCGGGTGTCGCCCGCGACATGGCCAACTCTGTGGTGAATCCGGCCTACGCACCCAGCTCGAACCGCCGCCACTCCGCGCTGGCCGACGCCGTGTCCTCGATCAGGCACACGTTCGTCACCGGGATCGCCCAGTTGTACTCGCGACGGTTGAGGAACCGCAGCGCGAGCGGCAGCATCTCCGCCGTCAGATCGCCGATCGCGAGCGTGATGTGCGGCACCCAGGTCGCCGCGGCGTACACCAACTTCGGCTCGGTCGCGATCGCGGCGACGGCGTCCCACACGCTGCGATGCACCGTAGCCAGCTCCGGCGACGGCGAGATGTGCAGGTAGAGCACCGTCTCTTCGCCGCGAAAGACGCCGAGACCGTGCGTCCGGATCGCGAACGGCGGCGTCTCGCGCGCCACCACCGCCAGCGCGCCTTCGACGGCGACCGGGTCGTATGCCGCGGCGACGTGGTAGGTGAAGTGCGGCCGCGTGCTGCCGGCGACCCCCTGCAGCCCGAACACAGCCTTCAGCTCGCCCCAGATGTTCTCCACCATCTCCCGGTGCGGGTCATCGAGGGCCGAGACGATCGCCTGCATGACGCAGTATAGTCCGCCATCCTTGCCTTGGAACACTTGTTCTGATAGGATCGCGTCCTATGTCGTACCCGGAAGCCGCCACCTACACGCTGATCCGCGACCTGCCCGCGACGGACCGCCCGCGCGAGCGTCTGCGCGACGCCGGCCCGCAGGCGCTGTCGAACCCCGAGCTGCTGGCGATCCTCCTGCGCGTCGGATCGTCGAAGGAGAGCGCGCTCTCCCAGGCGACGCGGCTGCTCGCCCACTTCGACGGGCTGCCCGGGCTGTGGCGCGCGTCCTTCACCGAGATGTGCAACGAGAAGGGGCTCGGCGAAGCGAAGACGGCGCAGATCAAGGCCGCGCTCGAGCTCGGCATGCGCCTCGCGTCGGCCGCGCCGGAAACGCGCGCGCCGGTCCGTTCGCCGGAAGACCTCGCCGGCCCGCTGCTCGCCGAGATGTCGATGCTCGAACAAGAGCACGTCCGCGTCGCGCTGCTCGACGCGCGTCAGCGCGTGATGAGCACGCCGACGGTGTATATCGGCAGCCCCCACAGCGCGCACGTGCGCATCGCGGATCTGCTTTCCGACGCGATTCGCGACAAAGCATCGTCGATCGTCCTCCTCCACAACCATCCGTCCGGCGATCCGATGCCATCCTCCGCTGACGGCATGATGACGCGCCAACTCTACGACGCCGGCCGCCTCATGGACATCGACCTGCTCGATCATCTCGTCATCGGCGGCGGCCGCTACGTCAGCATGAAGGCGCTGGGCCTCGGCTTTCCGAAGGAGAGCAAGGCGCTGTGACCGCACGGGTGCGCCTGGTGGCGCTCGATCTCGATGGCACGCTGCTCAACCGCGGCAACGAGGTCAGCGATGCCAACGCCGCCGCCGTGCGCGATGCCGTCGCCGCCGGCGTGCACATCGTCATCGCGACATCACGCTGGTACCTGCTGGCGAAGCGCACGGCCGATCTTCTCGGCATCACGTCGCCGATCATCTGCCACAACGGCGCCATGGTCCGCAGTCCGATCGACGGCGAGCGCCTGCTCCAGCTCGACGTGCCCGCCGCCGCCGCGATCGAGATCGCCGCCATCGCTGACGAGGGGCAGTACGAGTCGATGGCCACCGTCGACGACACGACGCACCTGCTGACGCGCCGCCCGAACATCGATCCCTCCCGCCTGCCGCGCGGCATGGTGCAGACCAGGCGGCTCTCCGATCACGTCGCCGGCGGCGTCGAGGCGTTCCTCTTCTTCGGGCAGGACGCCTGCGACGGCATCCGCGAGCGCGTCGGCAATCGCTACGACGGCGCTCTCAATCTCGCCTACGGCTACAGCGAGACCTTCCCGCCGTACCTGAACATCGTCCACGCCGGCGCCGACAAGGGCCGCGCGCTCGAACTCGTCTGCCGGCATGTTGGCGTGCCCGTCGACCAGGCGATGGCGATCGGCGACGCCGCGCCCGACTTGCAAATGATGCGCGCCGCCGGCATCGGCATGGCCATGGGCAACGCCCCCGACGACGTCAAGGTGCAGGCCGACGTCGTCGGCCCCAACAACCTCGACGACGGTGTCGCGTGGGCCATCCGCGAGTTCGCGCTGTAGCGTCGGTCGTCGGTCGTCGGTCGTCGCCAACCATCTACGCGCCCTCGACCGTATCAAGGCCGTAGAGACGCACCTTTAGTAGGGCGCTGAAAAAAGTCGTCGGACGGCGTCTGAACGTAGATACGGAGCGGCGTGCTGAAATCTACGAACGCGGGCTGAAAGCCCGCGCCACGAGAATAGGAATCGTTTTTCAGTCCCCAGTCCCCCCATCCTCCAGATCCGGCCCGAACGGCCGAACCTCTCAGCAGGGGTACGGGGCGCCATGCGGACGTTTGTCCTGGGGTTGCTGTTGTTCGGGCTGCTCGCCGGCGGCATCGTCGGCGGCTGGGTGGCGATGAATCGCGTCGCCGCCGGCTCCGTCGGCACGCCGGCGCACGCCGGATCCCTCACGAACGGCCACCCCGAAGACTGCACGAACGTCAACTTCCAGGTGAAATCGCGCGCCGTCGCCACGCGCACCCTGATGCTCCAGGAGAACCAGATCGTCCGCGGTACCTACGAGGTCAACGGCGGCTTTGGCAACGTCGACATCATCCTGCGCATCAACACGCCGCAAAACCTCGAACTCGCCCAATTCCCCCGTGCCGCCAACTACGACTTCATGTTCCCGGTCAAGCTCAGCGGCGAATACCAGCTCGTCTTCGACAACCGCTACTCGCTGTTCACGCCGAAGGCCGTCGGCCTCTTCTACTGCATCGATACAGGCCGCCGCCCCGGACAGTAGGGACGTGGGACGTGGGAAGCGGGAAGCGGGAAGCGGGAGGCGGGAAGCGGGAGGCGGGAGGCGGGAAGCGGGAGGCGAGAAGTGGGGACGGCGAGAAGTGGGGACGGCGAGAATCGCGCAGCTGGCACCGACCAATGTACCCGAGGCCGTAGGGACGAGCTTTAGCTCCGTCCCAAAACCCCGGACCGCAGCGCCAGCTCACCCCTACGCGGCGCCGTCCGATATGCCCGCCGACGATCGACGACCGACGACCGACGACCAACCCTCGGTTGGGCCCCAAGAAACCTCTGTGCCTCTGTGGTGAACCGTCCCCGACCGACCGACGACGACCCTACAGCGTGATCGTCTTCAGATCGTCGGCGATCATGATGCCCGCGTCGAGGATCGCCTGCGGCGCCTCGCCCGCGCCGATGTGCGTGAGGATGATCTTCGTCTCGGGGCTGATCGCCGCCTGCAGCCGCAGCACGTCGTTCGGCGTCATGTGGATCAGCCCGCACGTCTCCGTCCAGCACGAACACTCCGACACCAGCACGTCCGCGCCCTCGCACAGCCGCACCAGCGGCTCGCAGTACGACGAGTCGCCCGTATACGCGATCGTGTGGCCGTCGATCGTCACGCGGTAGGCGAACGAGTCGAGGTCCGGCACGTGCTGCACGCGATACGGGACGTAGCGGAGATCGCCGATGTGCGCCTCGTGCTCGTTCCGCGCCTCGACGAACGTCAGGTGGTAGCCGCGGTCGCGCTTGCGGAAGACGTTCGCGAACGCCAGGTTCGTCGCCGCTTCGACGCGCTGTTTGATGCCGGGCGGCCCGACGATCGTCAGGTCCTTCTCCCGCGGCTCCTTTTCGGCGAACTCCAGCAGCGCGAACGGCAGCCCGAAGTAGTGGTCGCCGTGAAAGTGGCTGATGAAGATCACTTCGATGTCGCGCGGGTCGATGCCCAGCTTGTGCAGATGCGGCATCAGTGTCGGCGGCGCGTCGAAGAGGTACCTGCCGTTCGCCAGGAACGAACTCCAGTAGCGGGTCGGCGCGAACGCGTTGCCGGTGCCGAGGAACGTAAGGTCTAGCGGCATCGAGGTTCACCGCAACGGCGCAACGAGCCCAGAGGAGGGCCTTCCAGGGCGGACCCGCGGGTGGTGGCGGCATCGGGCGATTGCGAGCGGCCCGCGCACCTCACCCCCCGGCCCCCGCTCCACGTTGTGGCGAGGGGGAGCGCGTCCGGATGCGTGTCGCGCGTCATGCCGCGACGTACTCGCGGTGGCACCCATCGAGGAACGACCAGAGCGCGTCCGCGCACTCGCGCGCCGTCGCCAGCACGGCCTCGCGCGACGCTTCGTCGCGCACGTGCCGGCGCACCATGCCCGCGCCCACCTCCGAGTGGATCTCGTCGGCGCCGATGTGCACTTCGAAGAACTGCAGCGCCCGCGGCGTATCGATGCCGTAGAACCGCGTCAGCCCGGCGATCTTCGTCTTCGCCACCTCCGGCACCTGCGACTCGTACACGTACAGCGCCGCGCACGCCTCGGCGAACGACCGGCGCGTCGTCGCGTCGCGGAACGTCGCGACGAGCCTGTCCGTCTCCGGCAGCGGCCGCGCGCTCTCGATGCCCTCGCGCGTGGCGCCGACGCCCTCCGCGAACCGCAGCCACAGCTCCGGGTGGTTCTCGTCCCCGCGCTCTTCTTCGATCAGGTTCTCCAGCAGCTCCTGCCGCTCCCCCTGGTCCGGGCAGATGGCATGCGCCGCGCTCACGTACTGCGGGAACGCCAGCACGTGCGGATAGTACTGCGCCGCATACCCCTGCAGGTGGCCCAGCGTCAGCTCGCCCTGCTGCCACGCCTGGTAGAAGGGGTGCTTGAGCAGGCTGCGCTCCTCGGTGATCAGGCGGATCTCGTCGATGATGTCGGCGGTGGCGACCATGCGTGCGCTCCTTGCGGTCTGCGGCCGCCAACGCGGCCCGGGCGGGATTCGGGGGATTCTAGCACGATGGCGGGGTTGGTCGCTGCGCGTCGGGGCCGATCCACGAAGCACGAAGAGCACGAAGGATCGCATGCGGGCGCCCCGCATAGCGGCGCACGCCTGTGCGCCCGCACCCGTCCCGCGCGAATCTCCACACCGCCCTTCTCCCCTTCCCGCGCCGGGAAGGTCGAAGACTCGCCGCGGAGAGGGCTGGGGGTTAGGTCGGGGTGGGGTGCGGCGATCCAGACCGGCGATCCACGGAGAGCACGAATGCTGGCAATGGAGCGCGGGCGCCCCCGCCCGCCCATCCGGTCAGCAAGTCAGCAAGTCAGCAACTCAGCCGATCGTCGTTCTCCCCTTCCCGCGCCGCGGAGAGGGCTGGGGGTTAGGTCGGGGTGGGGTGCGGCGATCCAGACCGGCGATCCACGGAGAGCATGAATGTTGGCAATGGAGCGCGGGCGCCCCGCCCGCCCATCCGGTCAGCGAGTCAGCACGTCAGCCGTTCAGCGCGCCTGCTCGTTCGACCGCGCGCCGATACGAGGGGCGCACGGCTGTGCGCCCCTTGTATCTCTCCGATGGGGTACGGTCATTGTTCTGCGCCCGCGACCTACCGCTGCCAGTGTTCTTCTAGCAGCGCCGCGGTTTCTGATGGGCGTTGGAGTGGCCACCAGTGGCCGCACTCCGGGAAGGCTACGAAGGTTGCGGCCGTGCGATCGGCGAGGCGCCGGCCGAAGTTGGCGGTTACATACGGGTCGTCGGCACCCCACAGTACGAGCCCGGGCGGCGTTGGTGCGGCAAGCTGCGGCCATTCATGCACGACGTTCGTCGCCGAGCGGTAGAGTGCGAGGATTGATGTCTTCATGCGGTCGTCGATGCGCTCGGCGATGGGGCGTGCGACTTCGGCGGGGATGCCCTGCGCGGCCCAGACGGCGACGATCGCGTCGGTGGTGAAGGACGCCATCAGCTGCTCGCCGGCGGTCGGCGTCTGCCAGATCTTCGCGGTATCGTGCCACACGTATTCGGGGTCGAGCGCGGCGCTGCCGGCGGCCCAGGTGCGCACGAGGTCGGGGCGCTGCGAGACGAGGCGCTGGACGAGCAAGCTGCCCCAATCGTGGCCGACGATATCGACGGGCTCGCCGACTTCTTCGACACGCGCGATCAGCCACGAGACGTAGGCGTCCTTCGTGCAGTCGAAGCCATCGGGAAGCGGCGTGCCGAACCCGGGCATGGACGGTGCGATGATGTCGGTGCGCTTGAGGTGCTCGCGCACGCCGTCCCAGAGGTGGGCGGTGTCGGGTACGCCGTGGACGAAGAATGCTGGCATGTGGTTCCCTCACCCTGCGCCGCCTGTTGGCGACGCTGTCCCTCTCCCTCAGGGGGAGAGGGATGATCGTGTTTGCTGCGTTGCGTTGCGAGCGGCTGGAGCCCCTCTCCCACCGGGGGAGAGGGATGTTTGGATTTCGATACGCCGCTCCGGGCGAGGCGATGCCGGTTCCCTCTCCCTGGTCACCTGCCGGCGACCTGTCCCTCTCCCACCGGGGGAGAGGGACGTTTGGAATGGCGTTTCATTGCGCGACCGGGGCGCACAGCCGTGCGCCCCTACGTGTCGTATTCAGACAGGTTGTTGACAGATCCGTGAGATGGGCGGGCGGTGTCCGAGCGCGGCGTGCGGCCTGAAATGATTGTACAGGTGCTGGTAGAGACCGAGCGCATCGTGCCGCGCG
>Ga0080064_1001227_pt1 | contig 54602 bp, 50 predicted proteins | sample Subgrocontami54m_FD_69260 | JGI IMG/M metagenome (GOLD analysis project Ga0080064, IMG submission 69260) | Subsurface groundwater microbial communities from S. Glens Falls, New York, USA - GMW46 contaminated, 5.4 m (SPADES assembly) (version 2) ...
CGAAGCGCGAAGGAGAGGAACGCGCACGTCGCGAGGAAGAGGAGCGCGCTCGGCGCGAGGAAGAGGAACGGGCGAAGCGCGAAGGAGAGGAACGCGCACGTCGCGAGGAAGAGGAGCGCGCACGTCGCGAGGAAGAGGAGCGCGCTCGGCGTGAGGAAGAGGAACGGCGCCTGGAAGCTGAAGCAGAGCTACGGCGAGATGAAGAACAGCGCAGGCGAGATGAAGAACAGCGCCTGCGCGATGAGGAGCAGCGAAGGCAGGCGGAACAGGAAACGCTTGCCGCCCGGCAGATCGCCACGTCATCCCGGGACGAGGCCAAGCGCAAGGCGAGGGCCGACGCCGAGGCGGCCGCTCTGGCGCGCAAGGAAGCCCGGACCCGTGAAAAGGCCGAAGAGGAGGCCCGCAAACGTGCCCGGGGCGAAGAGCGTCGTTTGCCGGACGAACAGCATTACGCCGAAGCAGACGAAGGCCGACCGATGCCATCGCTGCGCCGGCGGCGGCGCAGCCTGGGCCGGCCCATCGCGCTCGGCCTGTTCGTCGTTCTGCTGATCGTCCTGGCAGCGATTCATTTCATGCCGCTGGATGTCATCCCCTATGAAAAGGCTGCCTCCGAGCGTTTCAGTCAGCCGGTGAAAATCGGCACCATGCACATGTCGCTGTTTCCTTCCCCCCGGCTCAGGTTCGAGCGTGTCCTGATGGGGGCCGAACCGGCGCTGCAGATTGCGGCCGTGCAAGCGGTACCGGAATTGGGCACCTTGTTCGACGAACGCAAGGTGTTTAAGTCGGTGGATGTGGAAGGTGCGACGGTGCCGGTCGGTTTCCTCGCCGGGCTGCTCTGGGGCAAGGCGCAGGGCGACAAGCTGCGCATCGACCGGGTCACCGGCCGCGCGGTGAAGATCGATTCTCCGGGCGGGGTGCTGCCGCCGCTCGACTTCAACGCCCTTTTCACCGCCGCAGGCGGGTTGAAAACGCTGTCCCTCAGCAACGAGGAAAAGAAGCTGAGCGCGACCTTGCAGCCGGACGCAGACAAGGCGGTCATCGAGCTGACGGCCGCCGAAGTGCCGTTCCTGCCCGGCGCGCCGTTGGGCGATTTCACCGGCAAAGGCGTGCTGCGCGCAACCGAGCTGGTGCTGAACGAATTCGAATTGCGCGCGTTTGAAGGCTACCTGCAGGGCAATGCGCGCCTGCGGTGGGCCAATGGCTGGACGCTGGAGGGCGAAGTTGCGGCGCGACAGGTCGACGTGGCCAAGCTCGCCGGCCCGCTGCTCAGCAGCGGCAGGCTGGAGGGCAAAGGCACGTACGCGATGAGGGCCGAGAGTCTGGAGAAGCTTGCCGCGAGTGCGCGCCTGGAGGGCGCCTTCAGCGTCGTGAAAGGCACCATCGGCGGGGTGGACATGACGCAGTTCCTGCAGGGATCGAGTTCACCGGGCGGGTTGACGCCGTTTTCGGAGCTCTCCGGCACCCTCTCCGCCGATGCGCGGCGGATGCAGTTTCGCCAGTTGCGCCTCGCCGCCGGCCTGCTCAACGGCAGCGGCAGCGTCGATATCGATGCCGAGCGCGCCCTTTCGGGACGGATGCAGGTCGAACTCAGGTCGCAGGCGCGCGCCGCGTTGTCCTTGACCGGCACGCTCAAGGATCCGCAGTTTCGACGCAATTGAACGACGCAACCGAGCAACGTAATCGAGCGCGCGCAATCGAGCACGCGCAACTGAGCACTGCATGGCGTTGATTCTCAAACTGCGCGGCAATGCCGCCTTGTCCGCGTTCCGCCTCGACAAGCTCAACGCCGGACTGCGCACCGTCCATCATTCGCTGTCGGTCACCGCTTCGGACTTCTGGCATTTCGTCGGGCTGCGGCGCCATTTGTCGGCCGGGGAACGCGGCTTGCTGGAACGCCTGCTCGAATACGGCGACGCGCAACCCGTGGCGGTGACGCGCCGCGACAGGCCGCTGGTGGTCCTGCCGCGCCCGGGCACGATTTCGCCATGGTCTTCCAAAGCGACCGACATTGCCCGGCAATGCGGACTGGACGCGGTGTCGCGTATTGAACGCGGGCGTGTCTATCACTTTGACGACGTGGCGGCGGCGACATTGCAGCGCACGGCACTGCTGCCGCTGCTGCATGACCGCATGACCGAGACGGTAGCTGACTCGGTCGAACAGGCGGACTTGCTGTTTCAGCAGGTCGCGCCGCGGCCGCTCGCGACGATCCCGACCGGCGCACGAGGCAGGTCCGCGCTCGAGGAGGCGAACACGAGGCTCGGGTTGGCGCTGTCCGGGGACGAAATCGACTATCTGTACGCCCATTTCAACTCGATCGGGCGCGACCCGACCGACGTGGAATTGACGATGTTCGCGCAGGCGAACTCGGAACACTGCCGTCACAAGATATTCAATGCATCGTGGGTGATCGACGGCCGGCCGCAAAGCGATACGCTGTTCGGCATGATCCGCGAAACGCACCGTCGCCATCCGCAGGGGACGGTGCTCGCCTACGCCGACAACGCCGCGATCATGGAAGGGGCGGCGGTTGCACGTTTTTATCCGCGTGCGGGCCGCGGACCGGGGCAGTACGGGTACATTGACGAGTTGGCGCACACCGTGATGAAGTGCGAAACGCACAATCATCCGACCGCGATCTCGCCGTATCCGGGCGCCGCAACCGGGTCGGGCGGCGAAATTCGCGATGAAGGCGCCACCGGACGGGGCGCCAAGCCCACCGCGGGCTTGTGCGGCTTCAGCGTATCGAACCTGCGCATTCCCGGACACGAACAGCCCTGGGAGCAGAGCTGGGGCAAACCCGGGCGCATCGCCTCCAGCCTGCAGGTGATGCTCGATGGTCCGATCGGCGCGGCGTCGTTCAACAATGAATTCGGCCGGCCGAATCTTGCCGGGTATTTCCGTACCTTCGAGATGCAGGTCGGCGGCGCGGTGCGCGGCTACCACAAGCCCATCATGCTGGCGGGCGGCATCGGCAGCATCGCCGCCGGCGCTTCGCTGAAATCGCCGCTGCCGGTGGGCTCGCTGCTGATCCAGCTGGGCGGACCGGGCATGCTGATCGGCATGGGCGGCGGCGCGGCCTCGAGCATGAACACCGGCGCCAACACCGAGGACCTCGATTTTGATTCGGTGCAGCGGGGCAACGCCGAGATGCAGCGCCGGGCGCAGGAGGTGATCGACCGTTGCTGGCAGCTCGGCGGGGCCAATCCGATCCTGTCGATCCACGACGTCGGCGCGGGCGGCATTTCAAATGCGTTGCCGGAACTGGTGCATGGCGGCGGCCGGGGTGCGCGCATCGAACTGCGCGCCGCGAGGAGCGAAGACCCGGGCATGAGCCCGCGCGAAATCTGGAGCAACGAGGCGCAGGAGCGCTACGTGCTGGCGCTGTCCGCGGAGAAGCTCGACCTGTTTCGGTCGATCTGCGAGCGCGAGCGCTGCCCGTTTGCCGTGGTCGGCACCGCCACCGAAGAGGAACGGCTGCAGGTGAGCGATTCGCATTTCGGCAACATGCCGGTGGATATGGATATGGGCGTGCTGCTCGGCAAGCCGCCGCGCATGACCCGTGAGGTGCAGCATCGCCGGCCGGTACTCCCGCCGCTCGATGTGGCCGGCATCGAACTGAGGCAGGCGTGTTACCGGGTGCTGCGCTCACCGACGGTGGCGAGCAAGACCTTTCTGGTGGCCATCGGCGATCGCAGCGTCGGCGGCCTGTGCGCGCGCGATCCGTTTGTCGGACCATGGCAGGTTCCGGTCGCCGATTGCGCCGTGACCCTGAAGGGGTTTCAGACTTACCTGGGGGACGCGTTCGCGGTGGGGGAGCGCACGCCGCTGGCACTGATCGATGCGAGCGCTTCGGGTCGGATGGCGGTGGCCGAGGCCATCACCAATCTGGCGGCGGCGCGAATCGCCGAATTGGGCCGGGTCAAGCTGTCGGCCAACTGGATGGCCGCCGCCGGTTATCCCGGTGAAGATGCCGCCCTGTTCGACACGGTGCGGGCGGTGGCGCTCGAATTGTGCCCGCACCTCGGCATCAGCATACCGGTGGGCAAGGATTCATTGTCGATGCGCACCGCCTGGGAGGATCAGGGGCAGCCACGCGAGGTGGTGTCGCCGCTGTCCCTGATCGTGTCGGCCTTCGCGCCATGCGATGATGTGCGCGACACCCTGACGCCGCAGCTTTGCCGCGACCGCGGCGAGACCGAATTGCTGCTCATCGATCTTGGCGCCGGCAGAAACCGCCTGGGCGGTTCCATTTTCGCGCAGGTTCACGGCCAGTTCGGCGACACCGCGCCCGACCTGGACGATGCCGCCTTGCTGGTGCGCTTTTTCGCCGCGATCCAGTCGCTCAATCGCGATCGGCTGCTGCTGGCCTACCATGACCGTTCCGACGGCGGCCTGTGGGCCACGGTCTGTGAAATGGCATTTGCCGGCAGAACCGGCGTTACCATCAATCTGGACCTGCTCGCCTATGATGCACTGGCGCACGACGTCGAGGGCAACGAGCGCCGTCCCGAACTGATGTACGGGCGCGACCTGGAGCGGGTGCTGGCGGCGCTGTTCGCCGAAGAACTGGGCGCGGTCATCCAGGTGGCCGTCGAGCATCGCAACCGCGTGCTGCACCGTCTCAGGGACGCGGGTCTCAGCGCACTGCTCATCGGCAGTCCCAACGATCGCGACGAGATCAGGCTGGTGCGCAATGCCAAGCCGATTCTGGCCGAGACGCGCATCGACCTGCAGCGCGCCTGGAGCGAAGTCACCTGGCAGATGCAATCGCTGCGCGACCATCCCGAGTGCGCCAGGGAGGAATACGATCGCATCCTCGACGCGACCGATCCGGGGCTGCATGCGTACCTGACGTTCGATCCGGACGAGGATATCGCGGCATTGCCCGAGGCCCGCGCCGGGAAGCCTGCCGCTGCGCCCGCTGTTACGCTCGCGCGTCCCAGAGTGGCGATCCTGCGGGAGCAGGGGGTGAACGGCCAGGTCGAACTGGCAGCCGCGTTTGACCGCGCCGGATTCGAGACCCATGACGTGCACATGAGCGACATCCTTGCCGGCAGGACATCGCTTGATGCGTATGCGGGCCTCGCGGCGGGTGGCGGATTCTCCTATGGCGACGTGCTGGGCGGCGGCGCGGGGTGGGCAAAATCCATTCTGTACAACTGCCGCGCACGCGACGTCTTCAGCGCCTTCTTCGCGCGCAGCGACAGCTTCGCGATCGGTATCTGCAACGGTTGTCAGATGATGAGCCAGTTGCGCGAGATCATTCCGGGCGCCGCCGCCTGGCCGCGCTTCGGCGCCAATCGCTCGGAACAGTTCGAAGCACGGCTGGTAATGGTGGAAGTGCCGCACAGTCCGTCGCTATTCTTCGCCGGGATGGCGGGCAGCCGCATCCCGGTGGTCACGGCCCACGGCGAAGGGCGGGCGCGTTTTCACTCGCCCCAGGCCGAAGCGAATGCGGTCGTGGCGCTGCGCTACATCGACAACCGCGGTGCGCCCGCCGAGACCTACCCGCTCAACCCCGGCGGCACGCCGCGCGGCATCACCGGACTCACCACGCAGGATGGCCGCTTCACCATCCTCATGCCGCATCCGGAACGGCTATTCCGCAGCGTGCAGTTTTCCTGGCACCCCGCCGGTTGGGGCGAGGACAGCCCGTGGATGCGCATGTTCCGCAACGCGCGGGCATGGCTGGATTGACGGCGGTGCGCTGACTTGATTCGCTGCCGAGGAAGAGGTCAGGCAGCGAGCCGCGCGTCCCGAGCTGGGACGCGGGAAGGATCGCGCCGCCGTATCTGCGCTTTCCCCGGTTTGCCGCGAGGACGCTGCGCTATTCGACTTTGGCTTTCGCCCGCAGTTCGCGCGCCAGCCGCTGAAATTCCTGTTCCTGCATCATGTTCTGGATCTGCGGCTTGACCTTGTCGTATTCGGGGAACTGGGTCTGGCGTAAATCGTCGAGCTGAATGACGTGCCAGCCGAACTGGGTCTGCACCGGCTCGTCGGTGATCCTGCCTTTCTCCAGTTTCGCCAGCGCGTCGGCAAACGGTTTCACGTAATTGGAGGCGGGCGCCCAGTCGAGATCGCCGCCACGATCCTTGTTGGAGGCATCCTTGGAGACCTTGGCCAGTTCCTCGAACTTGCCGCCCTTCTTCAGTTTGGCGATGATGTCCCTCGCGTCGTTTTCCGAATCCACCAGGATGTGGCGCGCCTTGAATTCACGGTCGCCGCGCTGCGCGCGGACCTTGGCGTACTCGGCCTTCATGGCCTCCTCGCCGATCGGGTGCGCGCGGATATGATTCTGCAGAAATGCCTGGATCAGCACCTGCTGGCGGGCCAGGTCCAGTTGCATCTGGGTATCGCCGCGCTTGGAGATGCCGCTGCGCTCGGCTTCCTGGACGATGACTTCACGCGTGATCAGGTCCTCGAGGATGGCCTTGCGCGCCTGTTCGGGGTCGAATGCCGGCGGTTTTTGCTGCCCGGGCTGGGCGCCCTGGGCGGCGCGCTGCTTCAGGATGTAATCGACACGGGACTTCGGAATCGCCTTGCCGTTTACCGTGGCGGCCGCACCCGAGCCGCCTTTGTCGTCTTTCGACTGGGCCGAAGCGGGCAGCGCCACGGCAATTGCCAGCGCAAAGAAGATACTGGCCGAGCGATGGATCATGGGGGTTTCCTTCAGGTATGTAGCGGGGCGAATCATAGCTCATCCGGGGTGCGGGCGTTGATCGCCAGCGCGTGGATTTCCCCCTGCATCAGCGCACCCAGCGCCTGGTAAACCATGCGGTGCCGCGCGACGGTTGACTTGCCTTCGAAGCGGCGCGACACGATGTCCAGGCGGAAATGGCTGCCCCCTTCCCGATATCCGGCATGGCCGATGTGACCGCCAGACTCATCGAATAGTTCCATGGATTGCGCGTCAAGCACGCCGAGGCGCTCGCGCATCAGGGTCACCAGGTCGGACATCTGCGCTGCCTCCTAGCGCTGTTCTTTTTCCTGCATGTAGCGCGACAGGAATACCGCCTGCAGGATGACAAACAGCAGCATCAGGCCCATCCCGCCGAACAGCTTGAACGTCACCCAGTTGTCGGTCGAATAATTGAAGGCCACGTACAGGTTCAGCGCGCCCATGAACACGAAAAATCCGACCCAGCTCCAGATCAGCCGGGTCCAGCCGGCCTCGGGCATCTGTACCTGTGTCTCCAGCATTGAGCGCATCAGATTGCGGTTGAACAGCAGTTGCCCTCCGGACAGCACCGCCGCGAACAGCCAGTAGAGCACCGTCGGTTTCCACTTGATGAAGGTCTCGTCCTGCAGCGCCAGAGTGGCGCCGCCGAACACCACGATGATTGCCAGGCTGACCCACATCATCGGTTCGACCTTGCGTTTTCGCGCCTTCAGCCAGCCGATCTGGGCGAATGTGGCGAGAATGGCTGCGCCGGTCGCGACGTAAATGTCCGCGACCTTGAACACGACGAAAAACAGGATGATGGGAAACAGGTCGAAGAGGAATTTCATGCCTCAATTATACCGGTCGGCGGTGGATGAATTTAAGCGCCGCCGAGTTGATGCTGTAGGCCGGCACAGCCGCGGCCGGCACACCCGCGGCCGGCACACCCGCCGCGGCGCCGCCGGGCAATAAATGGCCGAGGTGGGCATCGCAACCGGCGCAGCGCGCGTCGGTGCGGCGCATCAGCCAGGAACAGTCCTCCGCGGTGCGAATGAGGTCGGCCGCGGCCGGGGCGCTGAAGGCGGGCCAGCCGCTGTCCGAATCGAGTTTCTCCTCCGAGCGGAACAGCCCTGCGTCGCAGCACACGCAGCGGTACACGCCCGGTTCCTTCAATTCGCGGTATTCGCCGGAGTAGGCGCGTTCGGTGCCGTTCTTGCGGGTGACGTTGTACTGCAGCGGCGTCAGCAGCGCCCGCCACTCGGCGTCGCTGCGCACGACCCTGTCAACCATGCGGGCTCCTCTGTGCCGGGCAACGATGCTGATACTACAGACTACAGGCAATAAGCGCTTGCGCAGGATCTCTCGTCCCGCCCCTTAACCGTAAATATGGTAATATGGGAGTCATGAAGACCACCATCGAAATTCCGGACCCGCTGTTTCGCAAAGTCAAGTCAAAGGCCGCCGAGCGCAGCCAGACGCTCAAGGAATTCTTCACCGAAGCGTTGCAGGAGAAGCTCGTCCCCAGTGCAAGCAAAGTTCGCCTTGGTGAGCCCGCATGGATGGAAGGATTTGGAAAACTGCGCCGGCTGCGCAAGGAAACGAAGGGTATCCAGGCGAGGATTGACGCAGCATTCGAGGTGATCGAACCCGAGGATCGCGCATGATTCTGGATACCAACGCGCTGTCCGCGTTCGTCGATGGCGATGCCGGTGTCGGTGATGTTCTGCGCCGTCAGCCGCGAGCCGCCATTCCCGTCATCGTGCTTGGCGAGTTCCGCTACGGCATCGCGGAGTCCAGGCATCGGGCGGCCTACCAGGGGTGGCTGGACGTCCAACTGCCTCACTTTGACATCCTGGCGGTCACGGACGAGACCACGATCGCATACGCCGCGCTGCGGGCAGCGCTCAAACGATCGGGCCATCCGATTCCGGCCAACGACGCCTGGATCGCGGCACTCGCACTGCAGCACCGGCTTCCTGTCCTCAGCCGCGATAACCACTTCGACGTCGTGCCTGAGCTTGATCGAAGGAGCTGGTAGCTGGTCCGCGCCGGCCGGGGCGAAATCCTCTCGGACCTACGCGAGCTATATATAAATCCGTATAGGAACGTCCCGACAAGTCCTCGGGGCGGCGGCAAGCACGATCATCGGGGGTGCCGGCTCAGCGGTTCGTCGCCGGTATCGCTGGTCCTCATATCCCGATCGCCGCTTTCACCCGGGCCCGATTCAGCGGCAGCTCTCGAATCCGCACTCCGGTCGCGTCTGCCACCGCATTGCCGAGCGCCGCGGCGGCGGGACCCTGTGCGGCTTCGCCGGTTCCGAGGAACGGCTCGCCGGGGCGGTCGATGACGTGCACCTCGATGCTCTGCGGCAGATGGGCAAAACGCAGGATCGGGTAGCTGCTCCAGTCGCGGCTGGTGATGCGCGTCTGGTCGAACATCACCGCTTCGAACAGGGTCCAGCTGAGGGACTGGACGATGCCGCCCTCGATCTGACTGCGGATGCCGTCCGGGTTCACCGCTTCGCCGCTGTCCACCGCTGCTACGACCCGGCCAACGCGCACCTCGCCGGTTTCCCGCTCCACTTCGACCTCCATGGCGATTGCCGCGTACGCAGCGAGGTTCTTGTAGCGCGCGAAGGCAAAGCCGCGGCCCCGGCCGCGCCGCGCCCTGTAGGCTTGCCAGCCGAAGCGTGCGGCCGTGATGCGGATGACCTCCCGGGCGCGAGGGTCCTCGAGGTGGCGGAGGCGATACGCCACAGGATCGGCACGCGCCGCGCCTGCCAGCTCGTCCATGAAACTCTCGATCGAGAACACGTTCATGTACGCGCCGAGCGCGCGCAGCGCCGATACGCGCAGCGGCATGTCCGGAATGAAATGGTGGGTGACGTGCACCTTCGGGAATTTGTACAGCGGGATGGCGTTGCGGTCGCCGCCGCCTTCGGGCTGGGGTATGGGCCTGGGCGGCGGCGGCAGGAAGCCCGAGCGCAGGTGCCACGCCGGCATGAGGTTGCCGGCCGGAGCGGGACGCGTCGAGTGCGCGTTACTCCATACCTGGTACTGCCAGGCGGCGATGCCGCCGTCCGCGTCGATCGAGGCCCGGGCACGGGTCACCATCGCCGGGCCGAACGGCTCCCAGGCGTGCTCCTCCTCGCGCATCCACTGCACGCGCACCGGCCTTCCGGGAAAGGCGCGCGCGATGAGCGCGGCATCCGCGGCCGCGTCGTCGGCGGCGTTGTGCCCGTAGCAGCCGGAACCTTCCATATGTATGCAGTGCACGCGTTCGGCCGGCATTTTCGTCATCTCGGCAATCGCGGCGCGCAGCGGGTAGACGCCCTGGCTATGCGTCCAGAGGGTAAGCATGCCGTCCTTGAGCAGGCCCACTGCGCACGAAGGACCAATCGCTCCGTGGAGTTGATAGGGGCGGTGATAGGCGGCTTCGATTGCGAATGGAACCGGGCTGCCGGCGCCGGGAGGCGTGCCCGAGCCCGCAGCAGCGCTGCTGTCATCTGCGATGACCGTGTCCTCTGCGGGCATGCGCTGGATGGTCGAATAAAGATCGCGCTGCTGCGGAAGCCTCCGTCCACCCTCCCAGCGCGCCGTGTCGCCGAGCGCGCGCATCGCCTGAATCGCCTGGTATTCACGCCCGGCGACGACCGCGACGTAGTCGCCGTCGCGCACGATCTTGAGGACGCCGGTCATTTTTTCGGCGGCGCCCGCGTCGAGTTGCGCGAGCCGCGCGCCATAGCGGGGCGGACGCACGACGCGCGCGTGCACCATGCCGGGCAAGCGGAGATCCTGTACATACACGACGCCGCCCGTGACCTTGCCCGGAATGTCCACTCGCGACACCGATTTGCCCATGACAGAGCGCTCGCCGGGCGCCTTCAGCTTCGATTGCGCTTGCGCGCGCACCTGGAGCAACCGGCCGGCAACGAGCGCGCCGTAAGCGATGCGCCGGCCGTCGTCGGCGCGCACTTCGCCGCGCTCGGTGCCGAGCCGCTGGCGTGGAACGTTGAGACGCGTCGCCGCCTCGTCGATGAGCATCTCGCGAACCTGGGCTGCAGCGTGAAGGATCGCCGAGCCGCTGTCCTGCAGCGAGCGGCTGCCTGCCGTGTAGCCTTCGTCCGGGGTGCGCTGGGTGTCGGCGCTGATGAGCTGGATGCGTTCCATCCCGACCGAAAGCTGTTCGGCGGCGATCTGCAGGAGCGCGGTCTTGATTCCCTGCCCCAACTCCGCTTTTCCGGTGAAAACCATGATGCTGCCGTCCGCGCCGATGCGTATCCAGGAATCGAGCATCGGCTGTTTTTCAAGATTGCCGGGGAGCTTCGGTGCTTTCGTGGCCGGAGGACTGGGGTCCTTCTCGGCCGAAAGCGGGGAAAGCGAGAAGCTGGCGATGAGCGCGCCGCCGCCCGCGAGGAATCCGCGCCGCGAGATGCCAAGATCGGTCATGCCGCTCATCAGCCGGCTCCGCTGCCGTTGTCGCCGGTTGCACTCGTACTGCCGCCGGTTGCACCCGCGCTGTTGCGTGCGGTCCCGCCGGCACCGGCCGGCGCGGCGGCGCCTTTCATCAGCGCAGCAGCCCGGCCGACGGCACGCACAATGCGCAGGTGGATGCCGCAGCGGCACAGATTGGGGCTCAGCTGCGCGCGTATCTCGGCTTCCGGGGCCGACGGATTGCGCTCCAGCAGCGCCTGCGCCCGCATCATCATGCCCGGAATGCAGTAGCCGCACTGGGCCGCCTGCGCTTCGATGAAGGCGCGCTGCATCGGTCCCGGCGCTTCGATCGTGCCCAGGCCTTCGACTGTTCTGATTTTCCGGTTCTGCAGCACCGCAACCGGCACGATGCAGGAAAAAATCGCCTCGCCGTCAGCCATCACGGTGCACGCCCCGCACTGGCCCAGCCCGCAGCCGAATTTCGCGCCGTTCAGCGCGAGGTGATCGCGCAGCACATAGAGCAGCGGCGTGTCCGGATCGGCGTCTATCCGGTGCGGCCTGCCGTTGACATTCAGCGTGATCATTGTTTGTCCCGGGCGATCCTGTGCACCTCGCCGGGGACATCTTCCCATGCCGGCCGGCCGGTGAGCGAGCGCAGGTAGGTCGCGAGATCGGACAGTTGCGCGTTGCCGAGCGCGCCGGCGTAACCGGGCATCCACGGGCCGGGCTCGCCGGCCGGAGGGACGATGCCGTCGCGGATGATGCGGATGAGGTTTTGCGGCGTGGGCAGGGTGAGGCCGCTGGCCAGGGGCAGCCGCAGCGCGCCGCCTTCGGCTTGCCTGCCGCGGTCGTGGCAGCTCGCGCAGGCGCCGGCGTAGACTGCCGCGCCCCTGGCGATTGCGCGATCGCTTTCAGTCGCGGCGCCGCCGCTGTCCGCCGCGGGCGGGGGCTTCGCTCCTGTGACGGCCCGCTCGCCCGCTTTTCGACGCTCCTCCGCAGAGCGGGCGTCCAGGGAAGCGATATAAGACGCCATCGCGCGCACATCATCATCCGCAACGGGCCTGAGGTTGCGTATGACATCCTCCATGGGCCCTGCGGCGACGGCATGCGCGTCCGCGCTGCCGGTGCGCAGATACGTATAGAGCGCCTCTGCGGTCCAGGGCACAGGCGAAGGCGAGCGGGCATCGAGCGCCGGCGCGTGCCAGCCTTCGGCTTCGCCACCGGCGAAATATTCGCGCTTTCTTTCCGCGCCGAGCGCGTTGCGAGGCGTGTGGCAGGCGCTGCAATGCGCCGCGCCCCGGACCAGATAGGCGCCGCGGTTCCATTGGGCACTTTGCGAGGGATCGGGCCGGAACGCGCCGCGCTCGAGGAACATCGCTTTCCACGCGCCGATCAGGGACCGGGGGATCAGCATGGTGTCGGCCGGCGTTTCGGCCCGGACCGGTTCACGGGTCATGAGGAAGGCGTAGAGCGCGCCAATGTCCTCGTCGCTGAGCCGCGTGAAGTGATCGTACGGAAACGCCGGATAGAGATTGCGTCCGGCGCGGTCCAGGCCCTCGCGCATGGCGCGCGCAAACGCGGCCTCGGACCAGCGGCCGATACCGGTGTCCGGATGGGGCGTGATGTTGGACCCGAACACAGTGCCGAACGGCGTCTTCAGGGCGCGGCCGCCCGCGTAAGGCTTGCCGCCGTCGCTGGTATGACAGGTGATGCAATTGCCGATCGCGGCAAGCTGCGCGCCGTTCGCCACGCGCATCCGGTCGATCGACAACCCGGCCGGCGGCTTGGGGGCCGGCGGCAGCTCTGGCAAAGCGCAGCCCGGCAATCCCGCCGCGCCGAGCAGACAGGCGAAAAGCAAGCTGTGGCAACCGCCCTGGCTCGGCACCGGAAGACCTCCGGTGGTGGCGCCTGAATGTCGTCGAAGTCCGGCTGGCATGTCTTTCACGCAGTGCCGCTGTTATCGAATTCAACGGGTGCATCCTGCCGACCCGGACTTCGAGAGGACCGCCGGGGCAGGGAAGGAACACCGGCGCACGCTTTCATCCTATCGAAATTCTGCTTCCCATGCCGATGGAATTTGCAGCGCTCGCCATCCATGTGCCACCCGGCGCAGCGGTGCTCATCTTCGACATGCTGCAATGCGGTCGCCATCCGGATTGAAGTCCTCTTGCCTGACCCGCTCTATACTGAAGCCGCGCACAAAACATCAGGAGCACAGAGCCATCATGGCCCAACCCGTAATCGCCCAGAAATCCCCTTATGCCGCCGAACTCGCACCCGGTGAATACTGGTGGTGCGCCTGCGGTCAATCGAAAAAGCAGCCATTCTGCGACGGCTCGCACAAGGGGACCGGTTTTTCGCCCGCGAAGCTCACCGTCACGGTCGGCGAGAAAGTCTGGCTGTGCGGCTGCAAGCAAACCAGGAATCCGCCGTTCTGCGACGGTTCGCACAAGGCCTTGATGTAATGGTTCTTGCAACCCGGCGGGGCGTCCGCGTGGTGCCCCGCGGGTCCTAAAGCACTTCGGCCGCGTGATCGGCCAGTCGCGAGCGTTCGCCGCGCTGCAGGGTGACGTGGCCGGAGTGGGTCCAGCCCTTGAAGCGATCGACCACGTAGGTCAGGCCCGAGCTGCCTTCGGTCAGATAGGGCGTGTCGATCTGGGCGATGTTCCCGAGGCACACCACCTTGGTGCCGGGGCCGGCGCGGGTGATCAGCGTCTTCATCTGCTTTGGCGTCAGGTTCTGCGCCTCGTCGATGATCAGGTACTTGTTGAGAAAGGTGCGGCCGCGCATGAAGTTGAGCGACTTGATCTTGATGCGCGAGCGAATCAGGTCGCGGGTCGCGGCGCGGCCCCATTCGCCGGCTTCGTCATCGGTCTTGTTGAGCACGTCCAGATTGTCCTCGAGGGCGCCCATCCAGGGCGTCATCTTTTCCTCTTCGGTCCCCGGAAGAAAGCCGATATCCTCTCCGACCGGCACCGTCACCCGCGTCATGATGATTTCGGAGTAGAGCTTGTGCTCCAGGGTCTGCATCAGGCCGGCGGCCAGGGTCAGCAGGGTCTTCCCGGTGCCGGCCTGCCCCAGCAGGGTGACGAAGTCGATCTCCGGGCTCATCAGCAGATTCAGCGCGAAATTCTGCGCCCGGTTGCGCGCGGTGATGCCCCAGACATTGTTTTTCTGGTGGGTGTAGTCCTTGATCGTTTCGAACACCGCGGTGCGCTCGGTAATCTCGCGCACGATCGCATACAACGGCCGCTCGCCTTCCTGATAGACGAACTCGTTCAGGTGCAGTTTCTGGCATAGCGGCCCGCGCACGCGGTAGTAGTTGCGGCCGTCCTTTTTCCACGATTCCATGTCGCGGCCGTGTTCGTCCCAGAAGGTCGCCGCCAGTTCGCGCAGCCCGGTGTAGAGCAGGTCGGTGTCCTCGAGGACTTTGTCGTTGAAGTAATCCTCCGCATGCAGGCCGAGCGAGCGGGCCTTGATGCGCATGTTGATGTCCTTGCTGACCAGGATCACCTGGCGGCCCGGTTGCTGCTTGTGCAGGTAGATGAGCACGCCGATGATGTGGTTGTCCGCCTTGCCTATCGGCAGGCTGGCGGGCACATGGCCGCTGATGGCTTCGGTCTGCAGGAACAGCCGGCCGCCGGCCGGATCGGCCGCGTGGCGCTGCAGCGCAATGCCTTTGGCGATCTCGCCTTCGCCCTTGCTGACGATGTCGTCGAGGAAGCGGCTCGCCTGGCGCGCATTGCGCGCGACCTCCGACATGCCCCGCTTGTTGTTGTCCAGTTCCTCCAGCGTCATGATCGGCAGGTACACGTCATGCTCTTCGAAGCGGAACAGGCTGGTGGGATCGTGCATCAGCACGTTGGTGTCCAGAACGAACAGCTTGCGCGCGGTCTTTCGCGCCGTCGCTCTGGATTTTCGGTGGGACGCCGGTTTGTTCTGCAAGGATGTACTGGCTTCCCGGTGGTCCCGGTTGGGTTGCGGGCCGGGGAGGTCCGGAGTCAGGAGACCCGGGGTGTATGGACCCGGGGTGAATGGACCATTAGACGGCTTTAACAAAATCAAGTACCTCCTGCACATGTCCCGGGACTTTCACGCCGCGCCATTCGCGCCGAATCACGCCCTGCCTGTCGAGCACGAAAGTACTGCGCTCGATGCCGCGCACTTTCTTGCCGTACATGTTCTTCATTTTCATCACGCCGAACAGCGCACACACCGTTTCGTCCTCGTCCGACAGCAGATCGAACGGAAAGGCCATCTTGGCCTTGAAGTTCAGATGTGACTTGAGGCTGTCGCGGGAAATGCCGCAGATCGTCGCGCCGGCTTTCTGGAATTCGGGCCAGGCGTCGCGGAACTGCATCCCCTCGGTGGTGCACCCGGGGGTATTGTCCTTGGGATAAAAATACAGGACCAGCAGCCTGGATTCGAGGGCGGAGAGGCGGAACTCCCCTCCGCAGGTGCTGGGCAGCGAGAAATCGCCGATGGGTGACGCTTTGGGCTTCGCGCCCGCTTCAGACTTGCCGCCCGTTTCGGGCTTGCTGCCGGAGGTACTGGGCATCTACGCCGGGGTCCCTGGAATGCGTGTTCGTTGCCCCATTGTTACCAAAAATAGCCGGGGAAAGCCAGTGGATTATATTTGCGCATCATGACGGCAAGGCCGCGCCAACCCGGCGCTTCGCCCATGGGGTGCTGCCCCGGGCAAATAGTGCCCGCAATCCAGTGCCTTACCGAGCACGTCGCCAGCCCCCCGCGCGGCGCCGCGGTGTTCCCCGGGATTTCGGCGCCCCTGGTTTTTGATGCGTTCGCCAGTCAATCCGGAAAAGAACGTGCTCATGCGAGAAACACCCCGCCCTGCAGCGCCAGGGTGCCGGAGCGGCCGGCAATTTCACCCATGATGACTTCATGCCGCGGCAATTGCATCCAGTCGAGCGATTCGGCCATGTCGCGCAAGGCGACCAGTTCGTAACCCTGGCGTTTCCAGCCTTCGAGCAGCCGCTCCAGCACCGGCAGCAGCTTCATCCCTTCGAGTTCCGCGTGCAGGGTATACACATGTCCCGAGGCAGGCGCGGCCGTGGTGCGCCCCAGCAGACTGGCCGCCACGTTGTCCACGCTGACGCCCTCCAGCCCGATCAGCTCATCGAGCGTCGGCAGGGTGGTCGGCAGTTGCGGGCAGGCGATGATCTCGGCGTTGTATACGGGCACGAAAGGGCAGGTGCCGCGCGTGTCCGAGCAATAGTGAAATCCCAGTTGCTGCGTCAGCCGCAATGCGTGCACGTTCATCTGCCAGCCGGCCGCGCCGTGGATGCGCGCGGTTTCGCCGAATATCTTTTCGAACCTGAGCCAGGCAGCCGCCATTTCCTCGCCGGTCCAGGCGGCGTCCCTGCGCATCACCTGGTCCTGCCACTTGACGTGGTCCCAGGTGTGGATACCGGTCTCGAAGCCGGCATCCCGGACGCGGCGCATGATATCGGCGCAGCGCTTGCCGATGTCCGGGCCGGGAAGGAGCGTGCCGTATAGCAGGGTGCGCAAGCCATAGTGGCTGAGCACCGAGGTGCGCGACACCTTGCTGAGAAAGCCCGGGCGAAACGCCCGGGTGAGGGCGCGGCCGGTGTGGTCGCGCCCCAGCGAAAACAGGAACGTCGCGCCCGCGCCGTGCTTTTGCAGCACCTCGACCAGTCGCGGCACACCCTCCCGGGTGCCGCGGTAGGTATCGACGTCGATTTTCAGGGCGAGCTTCACGGCGCGCAGTCACGGGTAAAAAGTGACGGGCGAAGAGCAGGGTGGCCGGCGTTTACTTTCGTCCGGCTCGTCGCTGTGGTCATTCAACCAGCCGCCGCGCCTGGGCGACGTCGCCGCGATACGCATCGAAGATGCCTGCGAGCGCATCCTGCATGTTGAAGCGCGGCTTCCAGTCGAGGTCTCTGCGCGTGTTGGCGATGCCCGGGACGCGGTTTTGCACATCCTGGTACCCCTGCCCGTAATAGCGGCCCGCAGTGGTGACGACGAGCCTGACTTTCTTTGCACTCGCGCGGTACTCGGGATACTGCGCCGCCAGTTTCAGCATCATGGTCGCCAGTTCGCGGATGGAATAGTTGTTCTTCGGATTGCCGATGTTGTAAATCTTGCCGGTGGCTATGCCGTTCGGATTGTCGATGATCTTCAGCAGCGCATCGATGCCGTCCTCGATATAGGTAAAAGCGCGTTTCTGCCGCCCGCCATCGACCAGCTGGATGTTCTCGCCGCGCACGATATGGCCGAAGAACTGGGTGATGACGCGCGAGCTGCCTTCCTTGGCGGTATTGATCGAATCCAACCCCGCGCCGATCCAGTTGAACGGCCGGAACAGGGTGTAATCGAGGTGCTCCTGCATGCCGTAAGCGTGAATCACCCGGTCCATCAGTTGCTTGGAGCAGGCATAGATCCAGCGCGGCTTGTTGATCGGGCCGTACACCAGGTGGGATTTTTCCGGGTCGAACTCGCGATCCGCGGACATGCCGTACACCTCGGAAGTGGACGGAAAAATCAGCCGTTTCCCGTGTTTGACGCAGGAACGCACGATGGGCAGATTGGCCTCGAAGTCCAGTTCAAACACCCGCAGCGGCTCCTTGACGTAGGTTGCCGGCGTGGCGATGGCAACCAGCGGCAGGATCGCGTCGCATTTGCGGATGTGATACTCGATCCACTCGCGGTTGATGGTGATGTCGCCCTCGAAAAAATGAAAGCGCGGCTCGCCGAGCAGGTCTTCGATGCGGTCCGACTGCATGTCCATGCCGTACACGTCCCAGCCGGTCGCCGCGATGATGCGCTTGGACAGGTGGTGGCCGATGAAACCGTTGACGCCGAGGATCAGGATTTTTTTCATTGCTTAAGGACGGGATCAAAACTCATATCGGCTGCGCGGTAATGCCTGGTACGCGGGACCCCGCCGTAACCGCTGCGCCGGCCCATACTGGCAGAGTATTATTTGGTCTTCTTCTTGTCGTCGGCTTTCGCCTTTCCAGCGTCCTTGACCTCGACGCTGCTCGCGGTCATTTTGTACTGGATCGTGACCCGCGACAATTTCTTGAGGTCACCCGCGACCTTAGTGTTCTTGGTGCGCGCGATCTCCCATTTCTCCTTGTCCTTCTCTCCGGATTGCCGTCTGTTCGCTCATGAACGCCATTCTACGCCGTGCCGCGTGCCGCCTTTTTTGCCCACTGCCGCCTGAGATAAAGGTTGTTCGCGATCAGCGCGCCGACGACGATTGCGCCGCCCGCGAGTTCGACCCACAGGTACTGCTCGCCCTGCAGGAATCGCATCAAGAACGTCACCACCGGCGTCAGATTCATGATCAGCATCGCGTTCAGCGCGCCCACCTGCTGCAGGCCGGCGACAAAGCACAGCATCGCTATCGTCACGCCCGCGACTGACAGGTAGGCAAGTTCGCGCCACGCCGAGGCGAGCGTATGCGCCTGCGGCGTCTCGATCCATCCGGCCAGCGACAGCAGTTGCGCGAGCAGCACGCCTGCAATTGCCCCGGGCATGATCGTCAGCGTCGCAAGCCGCAGCGGTGACCAGCCGGACAGGCGTTCGGCGCCGAGGTTGTAGATCGCGCCGCAGACCGAGCCGAGCAGAATGATGGCGTCGCCCGCGAGTTCCTGGCCGCCCAGGCTGATCCCGGTTCCCTTCGTGACCAGGAGCACCACGCCGGCAAACGCAATTGCGATGCAGCCGATGGAGAAAGTCGGCGGGCGGCGCCCGCGGAGCAGCCATACGGCGACAGCCGCGATCGAAGGCTGGAGGGCCACCAGGATCGCGGCATGTTCGGGGCGGGAGAATGACATGCCCCAGAACATGAGCAGCGGGGAGGCACAGGTGCCCACGACGCCGAGAACTGACGCCTGCGCCGCCTTGCCTTGGTAACCGATCGCAGCGCGGCCTTCGACGAGCCCCAATATTGCAAGCAGCAGCAGCGCGCCGACCGCGGAGCGGATCGCGGCGACATTGACCGGTTCGATGAGCGCGAACAGGTCCATCGCAACCGGAAACTGCACGCCCCAGATGACCACCGCAACGCTCACCATGGCGGCGCCGCCGGCGACCTGCTGCTTCATGTGCGGAAGTTATCGCGGGCGTGCGGCGCAGAATGACGGTTCATGCGCCGATGATACCGCGGCGAACGGGACGCTCGTCCGGGCGCCGGACTGGCGCGCCCTGCGGACGGGGCCGCGGTACTACGATGGCGTTTCGTTTTTTTTGCCGGGCGCCCCGGCAGGCGCGACAGAATCAGCGCGCGCCACCAGGGGACGCAAAGGGCATAGACGGATCAAAACCGCCGGTGTGCGAACTGACCCTACCATCCCGTATAGGTGGTTTCCCGAGCGTCTAAGCCACAAGGCAATGCACGGCGTACTTCTGAATTTCTGGATCCCGCGTCACCAGGGTGAGTTGTTCCGACTGCGCCTGCGCGATCAGCATACGATCGAAAGGGTCAAGGTGTATCGGCGGCAATTTACCTGCGCGGTCAGCATGCTCCAACGCGATTTCCAGCGGTGAAAACTTGTGGCGTCCGATTTCTTCGAGCAGCGTGTCGGGGGCCTCGAGTTTGCCAAGCGCCTTTTTGATGGAAATTTCCCATACTGAAACCGCGCTGACAAAGGCGATGTTGTTGCCGTCGATAATGGCCTCGCGGGCGGCAGCCGCTAATTCTGGATTATCGGCAAGCGCCCAGATGAGGGTATGGGTATCCAGCAACAAATTCATGGCGCTGATTTTCCGTAAAAAGCCTCTGCCAATTCGGGCGAAAAGGTACCGAAATCGTCCGCCATTTTGACCTTGCCGGACCATGTTCCGCCGAGTTTGCGCGGCGTCGTATCGGCACGATAGGGGACGAGCATGGCTACCGGTTTGCCGGCCTTGCCAATGATCACTTTATGTCCCTTTTCAACTTGCGCGATTAAGGCGGAAAGCCTGCTTTTGGCTTCCGAAATATTGGTGATTTGCATGACTCATGACCTCCTGTTTCCAGGTAGTCTGGTCTGGTCTGGTCTGTTTGTCAAATGCAGTTGTCGGTGCGCACAGACCTGCGGCAAGCAGCTTTTGGTGCAGGTCGTTCAGGCAAACGCGGCTGGAAAGGCGCGCCGCCTCGATGCAGATCAGCCCGCTCTTCGCGTCCTCGCACACCAGTCCGTCCGGCCGGTCGCTCGAGCGGCTTGCCGTAGCTGGCTCCATTTTCGATTTTCGCAAGCGTCCGGTAGTGCCAATGTCGGTAGTGCCAATAGCGAGAGCCCGACATGGCGTGTTACCCTGTATAGACATTGCCCTATACAAATGGAATCACAATGTCCTCGGTAGTCAAAACGGTCAAGATATTTCGCAACGGCGGCAGCCAGGCCATACGCTTGCCCAAGGAATTCGCGATCGAGGCAAAAGAGGTCGTCCTGAGAAAGGACTTCGGCGTGATTTCCATCCTGCCGAAACGCAAAGGCAGTCTGCTCGCACTGCTGAAGGAACTCGGTCCCACCCAGCTGGCGCCGAGAGATCAGCCCGGATGGACGGACAAGCGAGCCGACGCCGCGCTCAAGCCGCCTCTCAAGAAACGGCGCCCGTGATCTACATGTTCGACACCAACGTGGTTTCCGCGTTGGTGCACTTGCGACGGGGCTTCGAGAATATTGCCCGGCGCATCGACGACCTGGGGGTCGAGCAGCGTATCGTATCCGCCATAACGCTGTCGGAGCTTCACACCATGATCGCCAAGGCGGACCAACCGCAGGCCAAGACAGTTCGCGTCTGGCGAGTGCTGCTCAATTTTCGCCTCGAGGACTTCGGCGATCATGCGGCGCTCCACGCAGGGCGGATCCGGGCCGACCTCGAACCGCGAGGGATGAAAATCGGGCCTCTGGATACGCTGATCGCCGCGCATGCCCGAAGTCTGGATGCGGTTCTGGTGACGGATAACGTGCGCGAATTTTCCCGGGTCCCGGACCTTACTGTGGAAAACTGGCTGCGCCCCCGGGTCGATTAGGTCGCCTGATGGCATCGGCTATCGCGGTGAATTCAGCGCGGCGCGTGATCAGCCGATACTCACCTGTTGCGGAAGGCGAGGCGGCGCGGGCTTAGGGAGTACATAGAGTGGCAGGACCCCCGGATAAGAACGCGGGATGAACAAGAAAAACCTCACAGAAAGCGACATCTGCACCAAATTCATCACGCCGGCGGTGAAGGACGCGGGCTGGGATGTGCTGTCGCAGATCCGAGAGGAAGTCTTTTTTACCAAGGGCCGGGTTGAGAATGAAGTCGCGTGGCGCGTCACCGCCGAGGAGGCGAAGGCGCGCGGTTGCAACCTGGACTTCAAGTGCCCGCGCGCCGTCGCGGACGACCACGGCGATCCGGAGGAATTGCTGGCGAAGCTCGACGAGGCGGAAAAGCAGGCCGCGGCCCTGCGCGATCAGCTCAGGTCCATCCTCGCGGAGGTGCTGCTGCGGTGAGCGTAAGGAGCAGGCAAAATGCGCGGCAACCTCTGTTTCATAACCGGGAGTAGCGCCCAATGCATCCCCTGATACAGGAAAAGCGCGCAGACATTGCCGCACTTTGCCGGCGTTACCGCGTTCGCCACCTGGAGGTGTTCGGCTCCGCCGCACGCGGTGAAGATTTTGACCTGGGCAGCAGCGACGCAGACTTTCTCGTCGAATTCGAACCCGAGAGCGACCTTTCGCCGCTCAAAGAATTCTTCGGGTTTCAGGCCGACCTCTCCCGGCTGCTCGAACGCTCGGTTGACCTGGTGGAAGCCCGGGCCATTCTCAACCCGTATGTGCTCGCCAACATCAACCGCACGCGGGAGCTGGTCTATGCAGCATGATTCCCGCGCCTACCTCTGGGATGTTGCTCAGGGCCTCCGATGCCATCCTGGATTTTGTTGCCGGGATTGATCTGAAAACCTACGCGGAAACGCAGGTCATCCAAGCCGCCGTGGAGCGGAAATTCCAGATCATCGGCGAAGCCCTGAACCAGTTGTCGAAGTCCGATCCCGCTCTTGCCGCAAGCATCCCCGACCTGCCTCAAATCGTGGCCTTTCGCAACGTGCTGATTCGCGGTTACGCGGTGGTGGAGCATCCGAGAGTCTGGCGCATCATCCAGGAATCCTTGCCGCCGCTCCGCGCGAAGGTCGCGGCTTTGCTCGAAGATCTCGGTCCGCCCTGAGATGAATGCGCAGCGATTGCTGCAACACTTCGACCGCATTGCCGAGGCGCCCGACGCCATACCGCGCCTGCGGCGGTTCATTCTCGATCTTGCCGTGCGGGGGAAGCTGGTCGTGCAGGACACGAAGGACGAGCCGGCGTCGGAACTGCTCAAGCGGATTCGGGCGGAGAAGGCGCGGTTGGCGAAGGAGGGAAAAGGTCGAAAAGAAAAACCGTGTGTGCCGCTACGGGATGACGATCTGCCGTTTTCCATTCCGGCCGGATGGCAATGGAGTCAATTGGCAACAGTCGGCTTCATCAGTCCGCGAAACGATGCCGACGGTGCTCGGCTCGCATCTTTTGTCCCCAAGACACTGATTCCCGCAGAGTACGGCTCCTCGCACTCGCACGAGGTAAGGCCCCGGGATGAAATCAAATCCGGCTACACGCATTTTGCTGAGGGCGATATGGGACTGGCGAAGATCACGCCATGTTTCGAGAACGGCAAATCGACAATCTTTCGAGACCTCACCGGCGGGATCGGCGCAGGCACGACAGAATTGCATGTCCATAGTCCTGAACGACGCGCGGCAGGCGCAGGCCCATCATCAGGCGGTTATTGACGACATTGAGGCCCGTGGCGCGCAACTCGCGGCACTGGTCGGCGAGCCGGCACCAGTGTCGATAGATGACTTCGCGGATCGTTTGCGCAGGCGCCTTACGGTGTCACGAGAGAGTGAGCAGGAGCGCAGCACACTGATCCGTGATCAAGACCGGGCGCAGAAAAACAAGCGGCAGGCAGAAACGGAACTCGATCAACAAGGCACTGTGCTGGCGCGACTCTGTTCTGTGGCAGGCGTCGCAACAGCCGAGCTGCTTTCGGAAAGCGAGGAGCGTGCCGCCCGCAAGCGCGAGGCACTGACCCACCTGTCAACCCTCCGCCTTCAGCTCGCTCAGGCATCAGCGCGCCCCGAGGAAGCGCTACGCCAGAGCCTTGCCGGCCAGGATGCACTGGCCATCGACAGCGAACGCGACAGGGCCAGGCTGGAAATCGGACAGCGCGAAACGGAGCAGGCCGCGGCGCGCCAGTTCGAGGAACAGCACGGCGAGCGCTGGAGGCGATAGACACATCGGATCGCGCAGCCGCCGCTCGGGAGGCCATGGAATCGGCTGCCGCGCGATTCCGGGCAGCGATCCGGCCGTGGGCACGTTTGCGGCTTGGACACGCGCTGTTGCAGGAATCGCTGAATCGTTTCCGCGAACGGGCTCAGGCGCCGATGGTGGCCACAGCGTCCAACTACTTCTCGCTCATGACCGGAGGTCGGTATCAGAGGCTGGTAGCCGACGACGCCGACGACAAGCCCGTGCTCCGCGCCGAACGGGCGGACGGCGTCAGGATCGGCGTCGAGGCCATGAGTGACGGCACGGCCGATCAGCTCTATCTGGCGCTGCGACTCGCGGCGCTGGAACTGCGTCGCGCCTCACACCCGCACATGCCGCTGGTGCTTGATGACGTGCTCAGCACCTCGGACGACGAACGCGGGGCGAACATCCTGCGGGCGCTGGCACGATTCGCCGAAGGCGGGCAGGTGATGATCTTTACGCATCATCACCATTTGATTGATGTGGCACGGGCGGCATTGGGCGACCAGTCACTCGCGGTTCATAGTCTGTAGGAGGATTCGGCCATGCCTGAAATCTCCCGCTTCCTCGGCATCGTGATCACGATGTACTTCAACGATCACAATCCGCCGCACTTTCACGCACGCTATGAGGAACATCGCGCTTTAATCGGAATCGATCCATTGGAGCTTCGGGAAGGCCAGCTTCCTCCGCGCGTACTCGGTCTGGTCATGGAGTGGGGGGAGACGCACCAGGCCGAACTGATGAAGAACTGGACGACCTTGGCCGAAGAGGGTATTTTCAGGCGCATCGCTCCGCTGGTTTGAGGAGATTCAGAATGATCTGGGTGACCGACGCGAGGACGCTTCCGGACTACCGGCTGTGGGTCCGCTTTTCGGACGGCAGCGAAGGCGAGATCGACCTGAAGGACTTCGTTCTATCGGATGCTCGTCCGATCGTGGCCGCACTTCGCGACCCAGTTGCGTTTTCGGCAATCCGCGTGGAAATGGACACGGTGGTCTGGGCGAATGGCTTCGATCTCGCGCCCGAGTTTCTGTACGCACAGGTGAATGCGCGCGCGCCTGCGTAGGCGCTGACTTTTTTCGGCCTTCAGTGCAGCGGCGCGCCTCGGACGCAGCTTCACACCATGTTCTTGCGCATCCTTGCGGCTGAAAACCGGTTGCGCCGTCCGGCAGCTTAGATCCCCTCGGCGACGAACCTGCCGCCGAAGCTGATGGAACACAAATCCCTCGCGCTTGGTATGCGCGCTGCATAAGCGCGTAGAATCCGCCCCTTTGCCGCATTTCCGTCCAGGTAACCCCCCTTGCTCGCCACCTCCGGCGTCACCCTCCAGTTCGGCGCCAAACCGCTGTTCGAGAACGTCTCCGTCCGTTTCGGCGAGGGTTACCGCTATGGCTTGATCGGCGCCAATGGCTCGGGCAAGTCAACCTTCATGAAAATACTCGGCGGCGACTTGGAGCCGAGCGCGGGCTCGGTCACGGTTGGCCCGCATGAGCGCATCGGCAAGCTGCGCCAGGACCAGTTTGCCTACGAGAACGAGCGCGTCCTCGACGTGGTGATGATGGGCCATGTGGAGATGTGGCAGGCGGCGCGCGAGCGCGACGCTATCTATGCCGACCCCGGAGCCGGCGACGACGACTACATGCGGGCGGCCGACCTGGAGGCGAAATTCGCCGAGTACGGCGGCTATACGGCCGAGTCGCGGGCGGGTGAGCTGCTCCTCGGGGCGGGCGTGCCGGTGTCGCAGCATCAGGGCCCGATGAGCGAAGTCGCGCCGGGCTGGAAATTACGGGTGCTGCTCGCCCAGGCGCTGTTTTCGGACCCTGACATCCTGCTGCTGGATGAGCCCACCAACAACCTGGATATCAATTCCATCCGCTGGCTCGAGGACCTCCTCAACCAGCGCTCGAGCACCATGGTGATCATTTCGCACGACCGGCACTTCCTGAACAGCGTCTGCACCCACATGGCTGATCTCGATTACGGCCAGCTCCGGGTGTACGCGGGCGACTACGACGACTACATGGAAGCCTCGACCCTGGCCCGCCAGCAACTCGCCTCGGCCAACAGCAAGGCCCGCGACCGCATCGCGGACCTGGAGACTTTCGTTCGCCGTTTCCGCGCGCACAAGGCGAAGGCGCGGCAGGCGACCTCGCGCATGAAGCAGATCGAAAAACTGAAAGTCGAGGACGTCAAGCCCTCGAGCCGCCAGTACCCGTATATCCGTTTCGAGATTGACGCCGAGGAAAAACTGCACCGCTTCGCGGTGACGGTGGAGCGGCTGTCCAAGGCATATGACCGGCCGGTGATCGGGAATTTCAACATCGCCATCGAAGCAGGCGAGAAGGTGGCCATCCTCGGGCCGAACGGCATCGGCAAGACCACCCTGCTGCGATGCCTGTGGGGCGACCTGAAGCCGGACGGCGGGACGGTCAAGTGGACCGACAAGGCGCGGCTGGGCTACTGCGCCGCCGATCACACCGAGGATTTCGCCGGCGGTTTGAGCCTGACAGAATGGATGACCCGGTGGCGGCGCGCCGGGGACGACGATCAGAAGGTGCGTTCCGTGCTCGGGCGGCTGCTGTTTTCCGGTGATGAAGTCGCCAAGCCGGTCACGGTCATTTCAGGCGGCGAGCAGCGGCGCATGATCTTCGGCAAGCTCACCCTGGAAATGCCCAACGTGATGCTGATGGACGAGCCGACCAACCACCTCGACATGGAGTCGATCGAATCGCTGAACGCCGCCCTCGAGCGCTACAAGGGCACTTTGATCTTCGTCTCCCACGATCGGGAATTCGTATCCTCGCTGGCCACCCGCATCATCGACCTGAGACCCTCGGCCGCACCGGGCGGGGCGGCGCTGATCGTCGATTTTCGCGGCAGCTACGACGACTATCTGCACAGTCAGGGGGTGGCGTAAGCGGGTCCCTGTTGGGGTTCGCTGCGTTCACCGCCAACCTGCGGTTTCCGCAAGGCGCCGATCCCGGTCTATTTGCGGCCCGTTACGCGGCCCGCAATTACGCGGCCCGCTGTTACGCAGCCATCTGTGCCGCCGGTCCGGCATTGCCGAGCAATCCCCGTAGCACGAACGGCAGGATGCCCCCGTGCAGGTAGTAATCGACCTCGATCGGCGTGTCGATGCGCAGCAGCACCGGCACTTCCCTGACCGTGCCGTCCTTGCGCCGGATCGCGAGGATGAGGTGCTGCTGCGGCTTCAACGGGCCCTCGGTGCCGCGCAGCTCGATGACTTCTTCCCCGGTGATGCCCAGGGTGGTGATCGAATCCAGTCCCTTGAACTGGCAGGGGAGCACGCCCATGCCGATCAGGTTGGAACGGTGGATGCGCTCGAAGGTGCGCGCAATCACCGCCTTGACGCCCAGCAACTGCGTGCCCTTGGCGGCCCAGTCGCGGGAACTGCCGGTGCCGTATTCTTCGCCGCCGAACACCACGGTCGGCACGCCCTCGGCCATGTACCGCATCGCCGCTTCGTAGATCGGCATGTGCTCGCCCGAGGGCTGGTGAATCGTCAGGCCGCCCTCGATCCTGGAACCGTCGGACTTGGCCGGGAGCATCATGTTCTTGATGCGCACGTTGGCAAAGGTGCCGCGCATCATCACCTCATGATTGCCGCGCCGCGCGCCGTAGCTGTTGAAGTCGGGCACGGCCACGTCGTTCTCCAGCAGGAAGATGCCGGCGGGTGAAGTCGGTTTGATCGAGCCGGCCGGGCTGATGTGGTCGGTGGTGATGGAATCACCGAACACGCCGAGGATGCGGGCCTCGCGGATCGCGCCCGCAGGGTGGGGATACATCGAGAAATTCCTGAAGAACGGGGGTTCCGCGATGTAAGTGGATTTGGGCCAGCTATAGACCTGGCCTGAGACCGATGCGACGTTCTTCCACATCGGATTGGCATTGGCCAGGTCGCCGTACAAAGTGCGGTAAACCTGCGGATCCATGGCGTGCCTCATGCAGTCCTGGATCTCCTGGCTGGAAGGCCAGACGTCGCCGATCCATACGTCCTCGCCGTTCGCGCCCTGGCCTAGCGGTTCTGTCATCAGGTCCTTCAGCACCGTGCCGGCGATGGCGTAGGCCACCACCAGCGGCGGGGAGGCAAGAAAGTTGGCGCGCAGGTTGGCATGGATGCGCGCCTCGAAATTGCGATTGCCCGAAAGCACTGCCGCGGCGACCAGGTCGTTGTGCACGATGGCTTCCTCGACCGTCACCGGCAGCGGACCCGAGTTGCCGATGCAGGTGGTGCAGCCGTAGGCCACGACGTTGAAGCCGAGCCTTTCCAGATATGGGAGCAGGCCGGCCCGGTCGAGATACTCGGTGACAACACGTGATCCGGGGGCCAGCGAGGTCTTGATATGCGGCTTGACCTTGAGGCCGCGCTCCACCGCCTTCTTTGCCAGCAGGCCGGCAGCCAGCATCACGCCGGGGTTGGACGTGTTGGTGCATGAGGTGATGGCGGCGATCAACACATCGCCCGAGCCGATGTCGATGCCGTCGGCGGTTCTGAAGCGCCTGGCAAGTTCGTCGGGCTTTTTTGAAAAACCGTTCTCCGCGGCCGACTTGCTGAACAGCTCGGAAAAGCGTTTCTTGACATTCGCCAGTTCGATGCGGTCCTGCGGGCGTTTGGGTCCGGCCAGCGATGGCGAAACAGTGTTCAGATCCAGTTCGACGACCTCGCTGTAGTCGATGTCGCCGAGGGCGGGCGTGCCGTACATTCCCTGCGCCTTGAAGTACGATTTGAAGGCATCGATTTCCCCGGCGGTGCGGCCGGTGCCTTCGAAATAGGAGATGGTGGCATCGTCCACCGGGAAAAAGCCCATGGTCGCGCCATAGTCGGGCGCCATGTTCGCAATGGTGGCGCGATCCGGGACAGAAAGGCTGGCAGTACCCTCGCCGAAGAACTCGACGAATTTGCCGACCACCTTGGTATTGCGCATCAGCTCGGTCACCGTCAGAACCAGGTCCGTCGCCGTGACGCCGCCGCGCAACGCGCCCTTCAGGTGCACGCCGACCACGTCAGGCTCCAGCAGGTAGGTCGGTTGCCCCAGCATGCCGGCCTCGGCCTCGATGCCGCCCACTCCCCAGCCGACGACGCCGATGCCGTTGATCATGGGGGTGTGGCTGTCGGTGCCCACCAGGGTGTCGGGGTAGTAAATACCGTCCTTCTGATGCACCCCTCGCGCCAGATACTCCAGGTTCACCTGGTGCACGATGCCGATTCCCGGCGGGACTACCTTGAAAGTGTCGAACGCCTGCATCGCCCACTTCATGAAGGTATAGCGCTCCTGGTTGCGCATGAACTCCAGCTTCATGTTGAGATCGAGCGCGTTATTGCTGCCGTAGTTGTCGATATGGACCGAGTGGTCCACCACCAGATCGACCGGCACCAGCGGTTCGACGACTTTGGGATTCTTGCCGAGGCGATCGGCGACGCTGCGCATGGCGGCAAGGTCGGCCAGCGCGGGGATGCCGGTCAGGTCCTGCAGCACGATGCGCGACAGCACGAAGGGTATTTCCTCGGTGCGCACCGAGACCGGCTTCCAGGCAGCGAGCTGGCGGACGTGATGTTCGGCAACCTTCTTGCCGTCGCAGTTGCGCAGCACCGACTCGAGCACGATGCGTATGGAAACCGGGAGCCGCGAAACCTTGAGGCCGAGCGCCTTTTCCAGAGCCGGCAGCGAGTAGAACTTGCCGGTTCTTCCCGAGGGCATCTTGAATTCACGGAAAGTGCCGAACAGATTGTGTGCCATTGTTTCTCCTTTGAGCCGGTTCAGCCGGGCGGACCGGCGAACCGAAGCGCGGCTCGATCCGGATGAGTGGAAGATGAGATCATATTGCTGACGCGAAGGATGCGGCCTGCGATCCGGCTAAACAGCCATGAGATCGACGAACTCGTTCACCGGAGTCGCTTCAAGCCGGCGCTGGTTGGCGCACAGGTCCGCAATGGCCTGGCGCTGTTTTTCCGGAAAGCGGCGGGCCAGATTGGTACGAAACTTCGCTTCCAGCACGGGAATGCCTTCCTTGCGGCGGCGGCGGTGGCCGATCGGATATTCTACTGCCACCCTGGCGGTGCTGGTTCCATCCTTGAAGAACACCTGCAGCTGATTGGCGATGGAGCGTTTTTTGGGGTCCAGATAGTCGCGCGAATAGCTGGGGTTCTCCACGCACGTCATTTTGCCGCGCAGCGCATCCACCCTGGGATCGTGCGCCACTTCGTCTTCGTAATCGGCCGCAGTCAGGTTGCCCTTGATCAGGCCGATTGCGGTCATGTACTGGATGCAGTGATCGCGGTCCGCCGGATTGTTCAGCGGACCCTGCTTGTCGATGATGCGGATCGCCGATTCGTGCGTGACGATTTCGATCTTCTTGATGTCGGCCAGCCGATCCCTGACCTTCGGGTGCAACTGGACTGCCGCCTCCACCGCGGTCTGCGCATGAAACTCGGCGGGAAAGGAGATTTTGAACAGCACCTGCTCCATGACGTAGGAACCATACGCGCGCTGGAAGCGGAACGGCTTGCCCTTGAACAGCACGTCGTAGAACCCCCAGGTCCTGGCGGTCAGCACCGAGGGATAACCCATCTCGCCGGTTTTCGCGATGAGGGCGAGGCGCACTGCGCGCGAGGTTGCATCGCCGGCCGCCCACGACTTGCGCGAGCCGGTGTTCGGCGCGTGCCTGTAGGTGCGCAGCGCCTGGCCATCCACCCAGGCGAGCGACACCGCATTGATGATCTCGTCGCGCGAGAGCCCCATCAGCTGCGCGACCACGGCCGTCGAGGCGACCTTCACCAGCACCACGTGGTCGAGCCCGACCCGGTTGAAGGAATTCTCCAGCGCGATCACGCCCTGGATTTCATGCGCCTTGATCATGGCGGTCAGCACATCGCGCACCATGAGCGGTTTTTTACCCGCGGCGACCGCGGTGCGGGAAAGCCAGTCGGCCGTCGCCAGTATGCCGCCGAGGTTGTCCGACGGGTGGCCCCATTCCGCGGCCAGCCAGGTGTCGTTGAAGTCCAGCCAGCGGATCATCGCGCCGATGTTGAAGGCCGCCTGCACCGGGTCGAGCTGGAAGGGCGTGCCCGGCACCTTGGCGCCGTTCGGTACCACGGTGCCGGGTATCACCGGCCCGAGCAGCTTGGTGCATGCCGGATATTCCAGCGCTTCGAAACCGCAGCCCAGGGTGTCCATGAGACACAGGCGCGCGGTATTGTAGGCCTCGCCGCTCCTGATGCTGTACCTGGTGACGTAATCGGCGATGTCGAGCAGAACCTGGTCGGGCTTGGGGCGGACGTTGGAGATGTGGGTGGACATGTTGTTTACTTTCTTTTTGCGATGGACACCCATTTTCGGTTCTCGGGGCCGGTGTAGTTGGCGCTGGGGCGGATGATCTTGCCGTCGATGCGCTGCTCGATGATGTGCGCCGACCAGCCGCTCGCGCGCGAGATGACGAAGATCGGCGTGAACATCGCGGTGGGCACGCCCATCCGGTGGTACGACACGGCGCTGAACCAGTCGAGATTGGGAAACATCTTTTTTTCCCGCCACATCACGGTCTCCAGGCGCTCGGCGATGTCGAACAGTTTCATGTCGCCCGCCGACCTGGAGAGCCGCTTCGCGACTTCCTTGATGACCTTGTTGCGCGGATCGCCGGTGGTGTATACCGGATGGCCGAAACCGATCACGATCTCCCTCTCCTGCACCCGCCGCACCACGTCCGCTTCGGCCTCGTCGGGGTTCTCGTAGCGCGACTGGACTTCGAAGGCGACTTCGTTCGCCCCGCCGTGCTTGGGGCCGCGCAGCGCGCCGATGCCGCCGCAGATGCCGGAGTAGAAGTCCGTTCCGGTGCCGGCGATGACACGGCAGGCGAAGGTCGAGGCGTTGTATTCATGCTCGGCATAGAGAATGAGGGAGGTGTGCATGGCCCGCACCCATTCTTCGGAGGGCGGCCGGCCATGCAGCAGATGCAGGAAGTGCCCGCCGATCGACTCATCGTCGGTCTCCACTTCGATGCGCCGGCCGTTGTGACTGTAGTGATACCAGTACAGCAGCATCGAGCCCAGCGAGGCCATCAGCCGGTCGGCCAGGTCCTTCGCCCCCGGAACGTTGTGGTCTTCCTTCTCGGGCAGCACCGCACCCAGCAGCGACACGCCGGTGCGCATCACGTCCATCGGATGCGCCGATGCCGGCACCCATTCCAGCGCCGCCTTGAGGTTGGCGGGAAGCCCGCGCAGCGCCCGCAGTCTCGCTTTGTAGCCGCTCAGCTCCGCAACCGTGGGCAGCTTGCCGTGCACCAGCAGGTGGGCGACTTCCTCGAACTCGGCGTCATCGGCGAAATCAAGAATGTCATAACCGCGGTAGTGCAGATCGTTGCCGCTGCGCCCGACGGTGCACAGGGCGGTATTGCCGGCCGGCACGCCCGAGAGCGCAACCGACTTCTTCGGCCTGGGACCGGCCGCGGCTGGCGCCGTGCCGTGGACTGTGCCGGGGACTTCGCTCATTTGTGCTTCTCCTTGGCAAACAGCTCGTCCAGTTTCTTTTCGAACGAGTGATAGTTCAGGTAGTCATACAGGTCCGCCCGGGTCTGCATCAGGTCGATCACCTGCTTCTGGGTGCCGTCCCTGCGGATCGCTGCATAGACCTTCAGCGCCGCGGCGTTCATGGCGCGAAAGGCGGACAGCGGGTACAGGACGATGGCCACATCGGCCGAGCGCAATTGCTCCACGGTGTAGAGCGGCGTGGCGCCGAACTCGGTGATGTTGGCGAGGATGGGTACTTTCACCGCGGCGGCAAAGGTCCGGTACATGGCAAGATCGGTCATCGCTTCCGGAAAAATCGCATCCGCGCCTGCTTCGACGCAGGCGAGGGCGCGCTCGATGGCGCGCTCCAGCCCCTCCACGGCAAGCGCGTCGGTGCGCGCCATCACCACGAAGTCCGGATCGGTCCTGGCATCCACGGCGGCTTTGATGCGGTCCGCCATCTCGTCCCGGGTCACCAGTTCCTTGCCCGGCCGGTGGCCGCAGCGCTTGGCGCCGACCTGGTCCTCGATGTGCATGCCCGCGGCGCCGGACTTGGTGAGCGACCTGACGGTGCGGGCAATGTTGAAGGCGCTCGCGCCGAAACCGGTGTCCACGTCCACCAGCAGCGGCAGCGAACAGACGTCGGTGATGCGCCGCACGTCGGTGAGCACGTCATCCAGATTGGAGATGCCAAGGTCGGGCAGTCCGAGCGATCCGGCCGCCACGCCGCCCCCGGACAGGTATATCGACTTGTAGCCGCTGCGCTCTGCCAGCCGGGCATGCAGTGCGTTGATCGTGCCCACGCATTGCAGCGGTTGTTCTTCCTCCATTGCGGCGCGCAATGCTGCGCCCGGTGATGACGTGCCCATGTTCCTCCTGTTGATTGTCCTGGTTCGGCGGAGAGAGCCGCCGGACCCGCCTGCCCTTGATTTCAGCCCAGCAAGTGCTGAACCCCGTCGCGTTCCTCCTGGAGTTCTTTCAGGGTGGCATCCATCTTGACGCGGCTGAACGCATCGATTTCGAGTCCCGTGACCCGGCTGTACTTGCCGCCCGCGCAGATTACCGGCATGCCGTACATGATGCCCTCGGGAATGCCGTAGGAGCCGTCGGAGGCGATGCCCATCGTTACCCACCTGCCGTCGCTGCCGAGGATCCAGTCGCGTACATGGTCGATAGCCGCGTTTGCCGCCGAAGCGGCCGAAGACAGGCCGCGCGCCTCGATGATGGCGCCGCCGCGCTTGCCCACGGTCGAAATGAAGGTCTCGCGATACCACTTCTCGTCGTTGACGACCTTGGGCGCCGGCTGGCCGGCGATGCTGGCAAAGCGGTAATCCGGATACATGGTCGGCGAGTGATTGCCCCAGACGATCATTTTCTCGATGGCATCGACCGGCTTGCCCGTCTTTGCGGCCAGTTGGGAAAGTGCCCGGTTATGGTCGAGCCGCAGCATTGCGGTGAAATTTTCCCGCGGCAAATCGGGCGCGCTGTTCATGGCGATCCAGGCATTGGTATTGGCCGGGTTGCCGACCACCAGGACCTTGACGGCGCGCCTGGCGACGTCGTTCAATGCCCTGCCCTGGGCGGTGAAGATCTGCGCGTTGGCAGCCAGCAGGTCCTTGCGCTCCATGCCCGGCCCGCGCGGCCGCGCGCCGACCAGCAGCGCCACGTCAGCATCCTTGAACGCAACTCGGGGATCACCCGCCGGCGCCATGCCCGCGAGCAGCGGAAAGGCGCAATCATCCAGTTCCATCATCACGCCCTGCAGCGCCTTCTGCGCCTTTTCATCGGGGATCTCCAGCAACTGGAGAATGACGGGCTGGTCGCGGCCGAGCAGATCGCCGCTGGCGATGCGGAACAGCAGGCTGTAACCGATTTGACCGGCAGCGCCGGTCACTGCGACACGAAGGGGGGGCTTGGCCATGATTTGATTCCTGGTAGGTGGTGGTCCGGCTGAACGGGCACCGATCTTTTAAAATGAGGGCGGGTGACACACCGGACCGAATGGTTATTTATCTGATTTTCTGTATTGGCGCGGCATCGCCCGCTGCCGGATTGTCCGCCGGGGAGTCCGCTGGTCATTGAAATCGTTCCGATGCTGCAGCGTAACCTCAAGCATGAGTTTAGGCACCCCTGATCGAGGTTGTCAAAACCTCGTGAGCACCATTCACGCAATGCCGTCGGTTGCGTCTTACGACAGGTGCGGCAGGCAGGTCGTACTCACGCATAGCGTGTTGGTTGCGCAGCACAAAAAGCTTTTGGGGGCTGCTATAATCTGCCGGTTATTCACGCCTCGTCACAAGTTTCCAACACCTCTGAAGGTGCTCGTTCATGCCTGAATTGGCGGCGAAAAAGCAGCGTCCTGTCTGGTTCAACCTCAGTCCACTGAATCTGCCGGCGCCGGGACTGGTTTCAATTTTTCATCGCGCCAGCGGCCTGCTGCTGTTTGTTGCCCTGGTCTGGTTCCTGTTTCTGCTTGACATGAGTCTTGCTTCCGAAGCGGGTTACGCGCGCTTCCGCGACTACGTCTCGCAGCCGCTGGTCAAACTGGTGCTCCTCGTGATGCTGTGGGCGTATCTGCACCATTTCTGCGCCGGCATCCGCTACCTGTTTCTCGATATCCACAAAGGCATCGAACTCGCCACCGCCCGCATCACCAGCTTCATCGTGTTCGCGGCCAGCCTGGCCCTCACTGTGCTCATCGGAGCGAAGCTATGGTAGATCGCGTCATCGTCGGCGCCCATTACGGCAGCCGCGGCTGGCTGGCCCAGCGCGTCAGCGCGGTGGTCATGGCGCTCTACACGGTCATCATCGTGGCCGTCCTGCTGTCGAGCGGCCCGTTCAACCATGCGTCCTGGAAAGCCCTGTTCGCGCAGGGCTGGATGCGCTTCGCCACGTTTCTGTTCGCGTTGAGTCTGCTCTTGCACGCCTGGGTGGGCATGCGCGACATTCTGATGGATTACATCAAGCCGACCGGTTTGCGTCTTGCGCTTCAGGTCCTGGTGATCCTCGCCCTGGTCGGCTACGCCGGCTGGGCGGCACAGATCCTGTGGAGAATCTGACGTTATGGTGAAAAATTGACGCCGGTTAAAAGGAGATTCGATGCCGTAGTCGTGGGCGCCGGTGGTGCCGGACTGCGCGCCTCGTTGCAATTGGCGGAGGCCGGACTCAAGGTGGCGGTGCTGTCGAAAGTGTTTCCGACGCGCTCGCACACCGTCGCCGCCCAGGGTGGAATCGGCGCGGCGCTGGGCAACATGGGCGAAGATTCCTGGCTGTGGCACATGTACGACACCGTCAAGGGCTCCGACTGGCTCGGCGATCAGGACGCGATCGAATTCATGTGCCGGGAAGCGCCGCAAGCGGTCTATGAGCTGGAACATTTCGGCATGCCCTTCGATCGCAATGAAAACGGCACCGTCTATCAGCGGCCATTCGGCGGCCATTCGGCGAATTTCGGCGAGCGCTCGGTGCAGCGCAGTTGTTGCGCCGCCGACCGTACCGGCCACGCCATGCTGCACACCTTGTACCAGCGCAACGTCCGCGCCAATGCGCAATTTTTCGTCGAATGGATGGCGCTCGACCTGATTCGCGACGCCAGCGGCCAGGTTCTCGGCGTCACCGCGCTGGAAATGGAGTCCGGCGAGGTCACCGTCTTTCACGCCAAGGCCACGCTGTTTGCGACCGGCGGTTCGGGACGCATGTTTTCCTCCTCGACCAATGCCTACATCAACACCGGGGACGGTCTTGGGATGGCGGCGCGCGCCGGCATTCCGCTGGAAGACATGGAGTTCTACCAGTTTCATCCCACCGGAGTCCATGGCGCGGGGATCCTGATCACCGAGGCTGTCCGGGGGGAGGGCGGCTACGTGCTCAACAAGAACGGCGAGCGCTTCATGGAGCGCTACGCGCCGAATCTCAAGGACCTCGCCAGCCGCGACGTGGTCTCGCGCGCCATGGCGACCGAGATCAAGGAGGGGCGCGGGGCGGGCAAGGACGGTGACTATGTGCTGCTCAAGCTCGATCACCTCGGTCCCGAGGTCATCAACAAGCGCCTGCCCGGCATTCGTGAGATTTCGATCAAGTTCGCCAATGTCGATCCGGTCCGCGATCCGATTCCGGTGGTGCCGACCGCGCATTACCAGATGGGCGGTATTCCGACCAACTATCATGGCGAAGTGATTGCGCCGCAGGGTGCGGACAAGGAGGCCGTGGTTGCCGGTTTCTATGCCGCCGGAGAGTGCGCCTGCGCCTCGGTGCATGGGGGCAACCGGCTCGGCACGAATTCGCTGACCGATCTGCTGGTGTTCGGCAAGGCCGCCGCGGACTCGGTGGTCAGATTCCTGAAGGAAAATCAGGGCCACAAGGATCTGCCCAAGGATGCCGCGGACCGCAGCCTGGCGCGGCTGGCGCGGCTGGAAAATCAGCGGGGCGGCGAAAGCGTTGCCGAGGTCGCCAAAGACATGCGGCGCGGCATGCAGGCGCATTGCGGCGTATTCCGCTTCCCCGATCTGCTGGCCGAGGGCGTAAAAAAAATACGCGAGGTCGCGGATCGGGCAGGGCGTACCGAGATCGGAGACAAGAGCAAGGTCTTCAATACCGCGCGCATCGAGGCGCTGGAGCTGGACAATACGATCGAAGCGGCCCGCGCGACCATGGTGGGCGCGGCCGCGCGGCAGGAATCGCGCGGGGCGCACGACCGCGCCGATTTTCACCAGCGCGACGACCAGAACTGGCTCAAGCACACTCTCTGGTTCAAGGACGGCGACCGGCTCGATTACAAGCCGGTGCACCTGAAGCCGCTGACGGCCCAGAGCATCGAACCGAAGGTCAGGACCTATTAGACAACAGCGAGGCGGACAACAGCGAGGCGGACAACAGCGAGGCGGGCGGTGCGAGTAAAGAGTAAGAGAGTTCACCGGAACGTTCCGAGCCGCCCCGAAGCCACTTCGTTAGCCGAAGCGAGACGCGCTTTTCACCGTTAAGGAAGCTCTGATTGACTCAAACCGCGATCAGCGAAGCGAGAATTGAGCGCCACAAGTTCTTGATTACCATGGTCCTCGCTCGTCCGGCTTCGCCGCCTCGCGACACAACTCACGGTTTTTCAGAGTCTCCTTAAACCCCGGATTTCAACCGAGAACGCCCAATGCTCTTCAAAGTCTTCCGCTACGACCCCGACCGGGATGCCAAGCCCTACATGAAGGACTATGACATCCCGCTCGAGCCCACCGACCGGATGTTGCTCGACGCCCTGGTGCGCATCAAGGAGCACGACGACTCGCTGTCGCTGCGGCGCTCCTGCCGTGAAGGCGTGTGCGGCTCGGACGCGATGAACATCAACGGCAAGAACGGTCTGGCATGTGTCACCAGGCTCGCCGATCTCAAGGAGCCGGTCGAACTGCGGCCGCTGCCGGGCCTGCCGGTGATCCGCGACCTGATCGTCGATATGAGCCAGTTCTTCAAGCAATACCACTCGGTAAAGCCGTATCTGGTGAACAACGATCCGCCGCCCGAGAAAGAGCGCATCCAGTCGCCCGAGGACCGCGAAGCCCTGGACGGTTTGTACGAGTGCATACTGTGCGCCTGCTGTACCTCGGCATGTCCGTCGTTCTGGTGGAACCCGGACAAATTCGTCGGTCCCGCCGGGCTGCTGCAGGCCTACCGGTTCATCGCCGACTCGCGAGACCAGGCCACCAACGCGCGCCTCGACGACCTGGAAGATCCCTACCGGCTGTTTCGCTGCCACACCATCATGAATTGCGTCGATGCCTGCCCCAAGAACCTCAATCCGACCAAGGCGATCGGGAAGATCAGGGAAATGCTGGTCAAGCGGGCTGTCTGAAGGCAGGAGGGCCTTTCGCTCGCAGGCAGGGATATGGAAACAGTCGAATTGAACCGCCTGCGCTGGCAATGCCGGCGCGGCCTGCTGGAGAACGATCTGCTGCTGGACCGGTTCCTCACAAGGCATGGCGACAGCCTTGCGGGAGACCGGCTCAGGGCGTTCAGGGCATTGCTCGGCTTTTCGGACAATGATTTATGGGATGTGATGAGCGGTCGCGCCGAGTGCCGCGATCCGTCGCTCAGCGAAGTCGTGGCGTTGCTGCGCGCCTGCTGACGGCGGAACAGCTGCCGGACTGCGGATTTTCCAGGGAGATGACATGAGTTCCAGCAACAAGGCCGAGCTGAGTTACGGCGACGGCAAGACAGTCGAATTTCCGGTCCTGTCGGGCACCATCGGGCCGGAGGTCATCGATATCCGCACGCTTTACGGCAAGACCGGTGCGTTCACCTACGACCCCGGCTTCCTCTCGACCGCCGCATGCAGTTCGAAAATCACCTACATCGACGGTGATCAGGGCGTACTGCTGTATCGCGGCTATCCCATCGAGCAGCTCGCCGTTCATTGCGATTTTCTCGAGGTCTGCTACCTGCTGCTCAACGGCGAACTGCCCACCCCGGCGCAGAAGCAGGAATTCGACAACACCGTGACCCGCCACACCATGGTGCACGATCAGCTCAACCGGTTTCTCACCGGGTTCCGCCGCGACGCGCACCCGATGGCGGTGCTGGTCGGCGTGGTCGGCGCGCTGTCGGCCTTCTACCACGACTCGCTCGACATCAACGATCCCGAGCACCGCAAGATCTCGGCGTTCCGCCTCATCGCCAAACTGCCGACGATCGTCGCGATGGCGTACAAGTACTCGATGGGGCAGCCGTTCATCTATCCGCGCAATGATCTGTCCTACACGGCGAATTTCATGCGCATGATGTTCGCCGTACCCGCCGAGGACTACAAGGTGAATCCGCTGCTGGTGCGGGCGCTGGACCGCATTTTCATCCTGCATGCCGACCACGAGCAGAATGCTTCGACTTCCACGGTGCGTCTGTCCGGTTCCTCGGGGGCCAACCCGTTCGCCTGCATCGCCGCCGGCATCGCCTGCCTGTGGGGCCCCGCGCACGGCGGCGCGAACGAAGCGTGCCTGGTGATGCTCGAGGAGATCGGCGATGTGTCCAATGTCGGGGAATTCATCAAGAAGGCGAAGGACAGGAATTCCGGCGTGCGCCTGATGGGATTCGGCCATCGCGTCTACAAGAATCACGATCCGCGCGCCAAGCTGATGCGCGAGACCTGTCACGAGGTCCTGGAGGAGCTTGGCCTGCACGACGACCGGCTGTTCAAGCTCGCCATCGCGCTGGAGAAAATCGCCCTGGAAGACGATTACTTCGTCAGCCGCAAGCTCTACCCGAACGTCGATTTCTACTCCGGCATCGTGCAGCGCGCCCTGGGAATCCCGGTGTCGATGTTTACCTGCATCTTCGCCCTGGCGCGCACCGTGGGCTGGATTGCACAATGGCAGGAGATGATTTCCGATCCGGAATACAAGATCGGCCGGCCGCGCCAGCTCTATAACGGGCCGTCCCGTCGCGATTTCACGCGCATTGAAAACCGTTGAGCCGGCGCGGTCCGCATGGGAGTGAAGGGCTGGCCGCCAGACAGATCACCCGCCGGCAGGCATGCGTCTTTGCTCCTGCCCTGGAGTGAAAATGGCGGGAACCCCTCATGCGCCCCCGGACCGGGGATGGTCGCGGTGATGCCGCCACGGCCTCTTATTGTGGAAGGTGGCACCCCATGATGAAGCAGATGCTTGCGAATTCCTACCTGTTCGGCGCCAATGCCCCGTTCATCGAGGAACTGTACGAGTCGTATCTCGATAACCCGCAGTCGATTGCCGAGCAGTGGCGGGAATATTTCGACAAGATGCAGCTGCTGCCGGGCACCGCCGGCGCCAGCGGCGGCCACGACGTCGCGCACGCGCCGATCGTGCAGTCATTCGCGCAGCGCGCCAAGGAAGGCAAGCTGCACAATGCCCCGTCCCCGACCGAACTCGGCGTGGAGCGCAAGCAGGTCTATGTGCTGCTGCTCATCGCCGCCTATCGCACCATGGGAGCCCGCTGGGCCGAGATCGATCCGCTGAAACGCCAGCCGCGGCCGAACATCCCGGAACTGGAGCCGGGCTTCTACGACCTCACCGAAGCCGACATGGATCTGGTGTTCAACACCGGCACCCTGATCGGGCCGGAACGCGCGACACTGCGCGACATCATCCAGGCGCTGCGCGAAACGTACTGCGGCTCGATCGGCGTGGAATACATGTACATGAGCGACATGCGGCAGAAGAGCTGGATCCAGCAGCGCCTCGAAGCGGTCCGCTCCCGCCCCAATCTGTCGGTCGAGGTGAAAAAGCGCATTCTGGAACGGCTCACCGCCGCGGAGACCCTGGAGAAATACCTCCATACCCGCTACGTCGGCCAGAAACGCTTCTCGCTGGAAGGCGGCGAGACGCTGATTGCCTGCATGGACGAGTCGGTGCAGCGCGCCGGCGCCCATGGCATCGAGGAATTCGTCATCGGCATGGCGCATCGCGGCCGCCTCAACGTGCTGGTGAATACTTTGGGCAAGACGCCGAAAGACCTGTTCTCGGAATTCGAGGGCAGGCACGCGACCGATCTTTCCTCCAGCGGCGATGTCAAATACCACAACGGGTTTTCATCCGACGTGGCCACCGCCGGTGGCCCGATCCACCTGACCCTGGCATTCAATCCTTCCCACCTGGAAATCGTCAATCCGGTGGTGGAGGGCTCGGTTCGCGCCCGCCAGCACCGCCGCAAGGACAAGACCGGCGATTCGGTGATGTCGTTGCTGCTGCATGGCGATGCAGCTTTCGCCGGCCAGGGCGTGATCATGGAGACCTTCAACCTGGCGCTGACGCGCGGCTACGGCACCGGTGGCACGGTCCACATCGTCATCAACAACCAGATCGGCTTTACCACTTCCGACCTCCGCGATTCGCGCTCGTCCTTGTATTGCACCGACGTGGCGAAGATGATCGAGGCGCCGATCTTCCACGTCAACGCCGACGACCCCGAAGCGGCCGTGTTCGTCACGCAGCTGGCGATGGACTTTCGCAAGGAGTTCAAGCAGGACGTGGTGGTCGATCTGGTGTGCTTTCGCAGGCTGGGGCACAACGAGCAGGACGAGCCTTTCGTCACCCAGCCGCTGATGTACAAGAAGATCTCGCAGCATCCGGGCAGCCGCAAGCTGTACGCCGACAAGCTGATTGCGCAGGGCGTCATCAAGGCGGAGGACCCGGACCGGATGATCAAGGACTACCGCCAGGCGCTGGACGAGGGCAAGCACACCTCCAGCCCGGTGCTGTCGCAATTCCAGCGCAAGTACGCGGTGGACTGGGCGCCGTTTCTCAACAGCAAGTGGACCGACAGCGCCGATACCTCGGTGCCGCTGGCCGACCTTGCGCGGCTGGGCGAGCGGCTGACCAGCGTTCCGCAAGGCTTCAAGCTGCATCCTTCGGTCGAACGGGTGATTCAGGCGCGTCGCGAAATGGCGCAGGGCAAGCGCATGCTCGACTGGGGCATGGCGGAAAATCTGGCCTACGCAACCCTGCTGGTGAACGGCTACGGCGTGCGGCTTTCGGGTCAGGATTCCGGGCGCGGCACCTTCGCCCACCGGCACTCGGTGCTGCACGACCAGAACCGCGAAAAATGGGACGCGGGCACCTGCATCCCGCTGCAGAACCTGGGCGAAAACCAGTCCGACTTCGTGATCATCGACTCGGTGCTTTCGGAGGAGGCGGTGCTCGGATTTGAATACGGCTACGCCTGTGCCGAGCCCAACGAACTGACCATCTGGGAAGCGCAGTTCGGCGATTTCGCCAACGGCGCCCAGGTGGTGATCGACCAGTTCATCGCTTCCGGCGAAGCCAAATGGGGCCGCATGTGCGGCCTCACGCTGCTGCTGCCGCATGGTTATGAAGGCCAGGGGCCGGAGCACTCCTCGGCGCGGCTGGAGCGTTACCTGCAGTTGTGCGCCGAGCACAACATGCAGGTATGCGTGCCCAGCACACCGGCGCAGATTTTCCACCTGTTGCGCCGCCAGATGCTGCGCCAGTTCAGGAAACCCCTGATCGTATTCACCCCCAAATCGCTGCTGCGCAAAGCCGATGCCGTGTCGCCGCTGAAGGACCTGGCCAAGGGCGAATTCAGGACCGTGATCGGTGAACTCGACGCGCTCGAACCGAAGGACGTCAGCCGCGTCGTGATGTGCTCGGGCAAGGTCTATTACGACCTGCTTGCGGCGCGTCGCGAGCGGCGGCTGGACCACATCGCGATCATCCGCATCGAGCAACTGTATCCGTTCGCACACAAGCCGTTTTCGGCCGAGATGAAGCGTTATCCCAACGCCAGGGAAGTGGTGTGGTGCCAGGAAGAACCGCTGAACCAGGGCGCCTGGTACCAGACCCGGCACTATTTCGTCGAGAACATGCGCCCCGAGCAAAAACTCTACTGCGCCAGCCGGCCGTCCGCGGCGGCGCCGGCCGGCGGGCATCTGTCCAAGCACAACGAGCAGCAGAAGAAAGTGGTGGAAATGGCGTTTGGCAAATTCAAGGGCTGATTCTCTGGCCGAAGAAATTCCGAGCATCCGGCGTGTTGCACGCTGGTTTTTTGAAGTACGCGTGGCCCAGGCAGAGCCCAAGCCCGTGAAAAAACCGAACGGAGCGATCCATGCTAGTTGAAGTCAAGATTCCGCAACTGTCGGAGTCGGTCGCGGAAGCGACCATGCTCGCCTGGCACAAGCAGGAAGGTGAGGCCGTCAAACGCGACGAAAATCTCATCGACATCGAGACCGACAAGGTCGTGCTCGAATTGCCGGCCCCGGTCGATGGCACCCTGGTCAGGATCATGAAGGGCGACGGCGGCACGGTGGTATCGGGTGAAATCATCGCCCAGATAGACACCGAGGCCAAGGCCACGGTGAACGCCGCCGCCGCCGCGCCCGCGGGTGTGCGCCCGGAACCGAAGGGCGTGCCCGAAACGCCGTTGCTGGCGCCCGCCGAAGCGCGCCTGATGCCGGCGGCGAGGAAACTGGCCGAAGAGCAGGGCGTCGATCCGGCCCGCATCGCCGGCAGCGGACGCGACGGCCGCATCACCAAGGGCGACGTGCTCGAACAGGTGCAAAAGCCGGCGGCCCAGGCGTCTCAACCTGCAGGAGGCCGGCCGGCGGCGCCGACCGTACCCCCGCTGGCGCAAGGCCCCTCGCCGGTCAATGTGGATCTGCTTCTCGGCGGCAGGCCGGAGCAGCGCGTGCCGATGTCGCGGTTGCGCGCCCGGATTGCGGAGCGGCTGGTGCAATCGCAATCCACCGCGGCCATCCTCACCACCTTCAATGAAGTGAACATGCAGCCGGTGATGGAGATGCGCAGGAAGTACCAGGAGCGCTTCGAGAAGGAGCACGGAGTGAGACTGGGCTTCATGTCGTTCTTCGTCAAGGCGGCGGTGCATGCGCTGAAAAAATTTCCGGTGGTCAACGCCTCGGTGGACGGCAGCGACATCGTCTATCACGGCTATTTCGACATCGGCATCGCGGTCGGCAGTCCGCGCGGCCTGGTGGTGCCCATCCTGCGCGATTGCGACCAACTGTCGCTCGCCGAGATCGAGAAAAGGATCGCCGACTTCGGCAAGCGCGCCCAGGACGGCAAGCTCAGCATCGAAGACCTGACCGGCGGCACCTTTTCCATTTCCAACGGCGGCGTCTTCGGTTCGATGCTCTCGACGCCCATCATCAACCCGCCTCAGTCCGCAATTCTCGGGGTGCACGCCACCAAGGATCGGCCGGTGGTGGAAAACGGCCAGATCGTGATCCGGCCGATGAATTACCTCGCCCTGTCGTACGACCACCGCATCATCGACGGACGCGAAGCGGTGCTGGCGCTGGTAGCGATCAAGGAAGCGCTGGAAGATCCGGCCAGGCTGCTGCTGGACATCTAGCTCCCGCCTCCCCGGTCCGTACCCGGCTGCTGATTACTGGATACACATGGCACAAGTGTTCGACGTCGTCGTCATCGGCGCCGGCCCGGCCGGCTACATCGCCGCGCTGCGCTGCGCGCAGCTCGGGCTTCGTACGGCCTGCGTCGAGGAGTGGAAAACCCCTGCCGGCAAGGGCGCACTGGGCGGCACCTGCCTCAACGTCGGCTGCATCCCCTCCAAGGCGCTGCTCGAGTCCTCGGAGCAGTACGAGCACCTCGCCCATTCCCTGGGCGAGCACGGCATCAGCGTTTCCGGGGTGAAGCTGGACTTAGCGAAAATGCTCGCGCGCAAGGATACGATCGTCGCGAAGATGACCGGGGGCATCGAATTCCTGTTTCGCAAGAACAGGATCACCTGGCTGAAGGGCCACGGCAGGTTCAGCGGCCGCGGCGCCGCGGGCTGGCAGATCGAGGTTTCCGGGGAGGGCGCGGCCGAGACCGCCGAGGCGAAGTCGGTCATCGTCGCCACCGGCTCCAGGGCGAGGCATCTGCCGGGGGTGCCGGTGGACAACGAGGTGGTCTGCGACAACGTCGGCGCGCTCGCCTTCAGCGAGGTGCCGCAGCGCCTGGGCGTGATCGGCGCTGGTGTGATCGGCCTGGAACTGGGCAGCGTGTGGCGCCGCCTGGGGGCCAAGGTGACTATCCTCGAAGCGCTGCCCGCGTTCCTCGGCGCGGCCGACGAGAGCGTCGCGAAGGAGGCCTGGAAGCTCTTCACCAGGGAGCAGGGCCTGGACATCCAGCTCGGGGTGAAGATTGGCAGGGTGAGCGCGGGGAAGAAACCGGGCAAGGGCGCGGTGAGCGTGGAGTACGAGCACGAGGGCGCGGCGAAGAAGCTGGAGTGCGAGCGGCTGATCGTCTCGGTGGGGCGTGTGCCCAACACCGACGGCCTGGGAGCGGAGAGCGTGGGCCTGAAGATCGATCCGCGCGGTTTCATCGAAGTGGACGAGCATTGCCGCACGGCGCTGCCGGGTGTATACGCCATCGGCGACGTGGTGCGCGGGCCCATGCTCGCGCACAAGGGCGAGGAGGAGGGCGTGATGGCAGCCGAGCTGATCGCCGGACAGAAGGGGCACGTCAATCTGGAGACCATCCCCTGGGTGATCTACACCTCGCCCGAGATTGCGTGGGTGGGGAAAACCGAGCAGCAATTGAAGGCCGAGGGCACGCCTTACCGCGCCGGGCAGTTTCCGTTTGCCGCGAACGGACGGGCGCTGGGGCAGGGGGATGCGCGGGGGTTCGTCAAGATGCTCGCGCATGCGCGGAGCGACGAAATCCTCGGCGTTCACATCATCAACAGCCGCGCTTCGGAGCTGATTGCCGAGGCCGTGGTGGCGATGGAGTTCCGGGCCTCGTCCGAGGATCTGGCGCGGATTGTTCATGCACATCCGTCGCTGTCGGAGGTGACGCATGAGGCGGCGTTGGCGGTGGATGGAAGGGCGCTGAATATGTAGGGCTTGAATTCAGGAGATTTATTTCCTGAATTGGCTGGAGAGCCAGTATCTACGCGGTGTTTGCGTATTAAGTAATATCCATATTGGGTCGTTTCTCAGTTTGAACGTCGGCTTCCGACCCGCTGCCGATATCCAACGTAACCAATCCGACCGTCCGTTTATCGGCCGAACCGGTCATTCCTGCGGGTGGAAAAACTGGGGCATGGTTCGAGCCCGGGCCGGGGAGCCACTCCGGTACAAAACTGGGCACTCCAGCACCAGCGAGTACCCCGCTTTGGCCGACGTCGAGCGCGAGCATAGCTGCCCTTGATGCTCACCTCTTTTGCCGTGAAGCGGATTTCCTCGACCAGGAGCCGCAGATGGCGCTTTGCAAAGCTCCGGTCCGGTGCGAGCAGCTTGGCCTTGAGGGCACCGCAGAAGGTACGAAAACGCGTTTTGCTTGCTGAAGCTCGAGGGCAAGAACGGGCACGTCAACATAGCTGCGGTGCGGGTTGCCACCGTCAGATGAATCTCCACCAAGTAGCGCGCGTCTTATCCTTGATGCTTTGAGATGTGCTTGGCGGATTCATCGCAAAGCCATTGAGCATCGATTGCCGAATAGGCGTTCCGAGGATCGAGAATGCATCGAATGCCTGATAAATGATCGCGCGTGAAGTGCGCTCCAGTCGAAGCACTGGATCAGTCATTGATTCTATTTCTGGAATCTCAGCCTTGATCGTGTTAAGGCTACCGCGTGCGCTCGCCTGCACGAGCGGATGTTCACGTCCATTGTGGGCGCTAACGATTTCCCTAATTCCAGTAAAGAATTTGGATTGGACAACACGGATAGGGATTTGGATTTGGGTTCGGCGCGCAGACTCGGAAGCTCGCCGAACCCGCATCAGCAAAACTGTTCCCGGCACCTTTCGTGTTGCTACGGCCGTGCCACGAACTGCCGGTCGCGTCACGCTCTGATATTTGAATAATACTTGCCTCGCCCCGGAACGTTTGTTCTTCGATTGATCATTGCTGCTCTTGCGCCGACGACGCAATTCGTCCTCAGGAAAGATATATCCGAGATTGAGCAGGTCGTTCAGTAGTGTCGTGTCGAGTCGGCGCGCTAAATCACTGGACGGGTCCCGCCACGCGGCGAGGGCAGTGCGGGCGTCCGTGATGACTTGATCAGCAAGCGACGTGTCGACCTGCAGCCCAGCCTCGGTATTCAAGAATAGACCCGCTTCAGTCAGGTTATTCGAACCAACGATGAGCCGGGCTCGGGTTTCATTACGAAGGAGATAAACCTTCGGATGGAAAACGACGCTGGCTTCATTGTGGTGAATGTAGGTCTCGATCTCGCCTTCGCTTTGCCATGAGAGCAGGTCGCTCAAGCCTTCGTGTGACGTATTTTCGATGTCCACTCCGACAGTGAGCTGGGCAACGCCACCAGCCCGCAGGAACTTGCGAAACGAGGACGCAACGTGCCTTGTGCCAGAGCGCCGAACCCAAGCGACGGCCATCTCGACGCGTTGCCACTGGCCGCTTTCGAGATCGTCCGCAAGTGCGTTGCCGAAGCGGTGCGCAAGTGGCTGATTGTAGAACATTGCTCAGAGCACTTTAGGCGATCGAGCTACCTTCATTGCTTCGCGACCATGCAAAGCGTCATAGGACACAACCGTCTTACCGGTCACTTTCTTCGTTGGTGGCTTTGCGACGATAAGAATATACTCGTGGACGTTTTTGAACAAGAAGTTCGGCGGATATGGATAGCTCCCGAAGATGGGGCGCTGCCTGCCATGCGAACCCCACTTTCCGCCGGTGCCATCTTTCGACCAGATGATTTCGTTGACGACGACGAAGCCGATTTCGCGGAGTAAATTGAGAAAATCCGCGGCGAGCGGGAATGTAAGCAATCCGTGCTCGGTGTGCTGATTCACGTTGGCAGTGACAAGGCAGAGCTTGCGACCCGGCGTAAGCACACGAAAACACTCGGCAAACACTGGGCGGATACTCTCGAAGAATCGCGGGTAGATCGCTTCATTCCCAACATTCACGCGGTTCTTGCCATAGTTCGCTTTGTTCCAATATGGAGGGCTGGTGACCACGATGCCAACGGAATTGTCTGCTATGAAATCGAGCTTCCGGCTATCTCCGTGAACTACAGTGGTAGGACGGGTTCCGTTGCAACGATTGCGGATTGTCTGCACATAGTCGGCGTTTTGCTCGACGCAGGTCGCGCGCCGTCCCAGCTCAGTTGCCGCTATCGCCGTCGTTCCGACACCGCCGAACGGGTCGAGCACCAGCTCACCATAAAAGGAGAACAGCTTGATGAGCCTGCGCGGAATCTCGACTGGGAAAACGGCCGGATGGTCCGGGTCAGAAGTATTGGCGATTTGCCAGACGGTTTTCGTGTATTCCCGCCACTCTTCTTTCGTGAGTTTGCTTTTCTGTTTTTGAGATTTGGTCGGTTGCGAAGTCATAGTTGAGTAGTCGGTAAAAAGTAGCTGTTGAGATGCTGACGGCGTTCGTCCATCGCGTCCACAATGGTGTTGCCTTGGACGAATGAACGAAGTTCTCCGATGAACTCCCTCGGAAGTCCGGCCGCTTGCAAGAGCAGTGCGTCAACGGCCTCCCGTTCCTCATGGCAGTTGAGTGGGCGGTAGCCGACGGTCAATTTGCCACCGTTGACGCTAGTGAAGCGTTGCCCGCGAAGTCGCAGCCACAATACGCGCCCCAGCCCAGCGAGTGTCGAAAGGTCATCAGCACTGAACGAGGCGCGTGAAAATGGAACCTCCCGCCACAGCCAACCCGGCACATGAAAACCATCTCCTAAAACGTGCCACAGCCAAAACGTGAGGCGGCTGCTCAGAATCGCGAATACGGCTTCCGCGTCCTGCTCCGAGCGAAACTCCAAACAATGCACCGCGCTTTCGCTCAACGGAAACGAGCACTCCTCTTCGGCCAATTCTCCACAGCGATACACATTGAGAAAGTTGTAGGCGGTTCCGCCGACAAACACACGCGGATTGTCTTGCTCGCCAATGGCGGCCTCCAGGGGACAAGTGCTCATGCGCACGCACCAGGCGGGGAGGCGAGCGGTGCTGCGTTGGAGAGCGCGGAAAGTTGCCGCCTGCATATCGCCACCGAGTTTTGGAATACCGTGAGTGATGGCGCAGGGTCCCAGTTCCGTGAAGGTTATGCTGTCGAAAAGCGCGTGCCGCGTTCGACTTGTCCATTTCCGCAACGGACCAGTTTCGACTTCCGCGCGGTGGCCCCGCGGCGGAGTGTGTACATCCTCGAATCGGAAAAGGATGGTGTTGCGCGTTTTGACCTCTTCGCCAAAGAGCGCATGTGGCTCTCGGTCAAAAAATGCGAACTGCCAGCGTCCGCCGGCCATCGACATTGCCTGCCGACAATTTGTAAATTGGCGCCCGCCGTGGTAGGCAATGGAGAGCGGAGTGACCAACACCGCAGCGCTGCCGGGCGACGTAAAGCGCCACATCATTTCGATGAACAGCGGAAACAGATTCGCTCGTGAAATATCACTGGAATCAGGCAACGCCCGGAAGTTTCCTGCCAACTCCGCCATGTCCGCACGCTTCCCCAACGCGGCGTAAGGTGGATTAGCCACAAGCAAGTTGAAGCCTCGGTCGGCCATTGGAAACAAGTCTTGCAAACATTTTCCTGCGCTACCGAAAAGTCCTAACACCTCCCCGGAATTACCGAGTTCGGTACTGTCCGCTTCTACGTAGGTCGATGGGGCTGCCGTCAGCCAATTTGCGATTACTGAGAAGCGCGCCTTTGTCTCTGTGCTGGAGTGATTCGCACACCAGGATTGAACCGTGAGGGCATCTGCTTGCACTAGATTCATACGCAACCGATGCCACGCAGACCACGGACTCAATCCTCGCCGTTCGACATCGCTCCAGCACGCACGAAGCAGTGCAAAGGCACAAGCGTCCAGCGCATGTCCGCTCACGTCCAGTCCATGCAGATGTAGTGAAGCATACTCGAAGCAATCGAAGTCGATCGCTGCCCCGTACTTTGCCGCTTGGAGCAACGCGAGAAAGAAGACGCCGGTGCCGCATGCGGGATCAAGACAAACTCGCTCGCGTGCTATTCCGCCTGCGCCTTGCAGGCAATGACGTACCATATATTCAGCGACGTCGGAAGGAGTCGGATATACGCCGTCTTTCCGCTTTGCATCGCGCGCCTGCGTCGTGCCAGGGTCGCGCATCACCGACGCCCTGCTTCCTGTGCCGTGCTCTTCTAGCAGGTACGGTAGCAATTTCCAAAAATTGCTATCTATCGGAAGTCCGTTAAGTTGCTGCTCTACGAACCATCGCGTTTTCGAGGGCAATGCATCGCTAAATCGGGGGGCTGGAGCAGTCGCGGAAGCCCGGAACCAATCCTCAGCCTCGACGAGGCCGCGTTGTTCGCCGAGGGCGTGGCGACAAAGCAGCCAGATACAAGCGAGATTCCAAGCCGTACGCCGGGCAATGCGGTCCGGTGACATGACCGGAAGAGCGGAGCCACAATACCGCGGGCCGAAGACGGTCTGAAACTCAGTGGTCAGGTCGCGCTGGCTGAAGGCAGTCGCCATCATGGCCACCGCTTCGCGCAACCCTTTGCCTTTCATTGCAGTGACACTCTCAAGCGACATTCCTTGCTCAGGCGCGGATAAACGCCGCGTTCTCCGGCTCGGTATCTGGTCTGGAATAAGTTGAAACTCTTCTGTAGTTGCGACGTTGGACATTTATTTACCAGCTATCCATAGCAGACGGGGCGCCCGAGAAAATAACCTTCTCAGAACTATTATTCAGGTATGAGTAGACCTAAGTTATTGAGTCTATATTCCATCGCTTGCTTGCTGACCTGAAATATCCCTGCCAAGTAATTGGCCAGCGGAGGCTCTTTCTTTGCGGTTTTTGCTCTTGGTCGGTTCTGGATTTCTTTTAGGATATGCGCGCGCGGCATCAGTAGCGCTGCGGCAAAGGCGTTCGCTTCGATTTCGTTCTTGTCGATGGCCAAGGTCGATTTGGTATCGCGGTTTATTCGTTCCGTCTTGTCAACAAAAATATCACCGCGATGTTTTAGGACTAAGTGGCCGATCTCATGCGCGATGGTAAAGCGCTGGCGTGTTCGTGCGTGGGATGAATTAATTCCTATCATCATCCGATCCGCCTCCTTAATTAGGACGCCGGATATTTCGTCCTTACCATCGAATGGTTCATATGAAATAGCGGCTCCTATTTTTTGGGCCAGTTTGTCTACGGGGATTGGAATTTCTCTAATGTTAAGGTCTTTTAGCACGCGTTCTGCGGCTTCCTCTGGTTTCATCTTTCATTCCTCCATCTATGGATTCGTGCTTGGCTGCAATCCGTTGAATCCAGCCCTTGAGTTTGTCATCAATTGGCAGTTCATCAATTGCCTCGGTAAGTCGAGCCGAATCATTACCAACGAATGCCTTATCCGGTAATAGCTGTTCTGGTCTGGCATTTACTGCGGAAGCAAGCTCGTAAAGCATATGCAGCGGTATATGTTGTTTGCCGAGTTCGATGTTGGTAATCGACGTCCTACTTAAACCAACTCTCTCCGCAACCGCTTGTTGAGTGAGTTCCTGACTGATTCGCTGTCCGCGCAAGAGTCGGCCAAACTCTAAGTAGATTCGTCGCATGGTTAGTTTATACGCTATGCGTTTAGAGTTGTCAATTTTACTAACATGTTAGTGACAATGACTAATAATAATGTGCTATTGACTTTACAAATAGTTTGGCGCATCCTTGATTTCGTGGCGTCTGTCAGAGTCCGTCGTTGTTGATCCTGGCTGATCGCCCTCATTGACGGCGGCATCAATTGTTTAGGGAAACGATCATGGCCAATGCAGGTATTGTTTGGGAAGGTCAATCAGGCAAAACATACGGTTACTGGATTCACACGATTGGGACCGTATTGAAGGACGTGCCTGGAAATTACATTTTTGCCAAAGAAGTTAGTCCTGGCCGATGGAAGCCTATATATATCGGACAAACGCACAGTTTGCCTGATCGGCTTGGCAGTCACGAGAAGCAGGGTTGCGCAACTCGAAACGGAGCAACTCATATCCATGTTCACGTTAGCTCGAGTAACGAGGACTTGCGCAACTCAGAGGAAGTGGATCTGATAAAGCGGTGGAGCCCTATATGCAACGAGGTCTACGCATAGCCGACGGATAGAAGGCAATTCGATTCGAGGCTTGACTGGCATCGGCGCATGAAAATTTACCGCTAAACGGGCTCCGGCCGCCCACACCGGGCATGTGTCGCGGGTTGAAATTAACATATTCGGCCAGTAGTGTCCGGACGTTGAACGCCGGAACCGTGATAACAGGTTGATCTGAAATAGATAGCTCATGATTTTTCTTGGTCTCGATTTGAAACCCGCTGCGGCGTTTGTTTGCGATCCTGCGAGGAATTCACTCGCAGGAGAAATCGATGAACTTGGGGTGTTATTTCGCGGCCATATAGAGCCATTTGATTCGCGGCACAATGAGGCCACCTGATTCGCGGCGTAATGGAGCCACTGGATTCGCGGCGTAATGGAGCCACTGGATTCGCGGCGCAATAGGGCCAAGCAGAACGAAGGGGACGTTGGTTTCGGACTTCCGGTTGCGTAACCTCCGGCAATTTTGCCCGGGGGAAGACGCGATGGCTAACAGGAGGTTCGAAATGCACGAAATAAGACAAATCATTCAGCGTTTGCGGTTGGGGGAGAAGAACCGCAAGGTGGCCCGAGCCCAGCGAGTGGGGCGCAACACGGTTGCCAATATTCGGCGCATCGCCGCGGAGCGGGGCTGGCTCGATGCGACGAGCCAGATGCCTGACGATGCGGCGATTGTCAAGCAGTGCAAGGCCGCAAATAACAATCCACAGAACATCTCCACGGTCGAGCCGTTCCGGGAGGAAGTGCTCGCCTGGCATGCCCAGGGCATTCAGGTGAGCACCATGCGCCAAGCATTGGCGCGCAAGCACGGCTTTACAGGCAGTGCCCATTCTCTGTACCGCTTTCTTGGACGAGAAGCGCCGACGGCGCCGGCGGCGACGGTCATTTTGGAGTTCGCGGTGGCCGAGATGGCGCAGGTGGACTTCGGTTCGGGTCCGCTGATCACCGACCGGCAATCGGGCGAGGTGTTCAAGACCTGGATCTTCGTGATGACGCTGGCCTGGAGCCGGCACCAGTACGCCGAGATCGTGCGCAACCAGACGGTGGAAACCTGGATTGCCTGCCATCGCCATGCCTTCGAATGGTTCAACGGCGTGCCCAAGAAGATTCGGATCGACAATCCGAAGTGCGCGATCACGCGTGCCTGCTACTACGAGCCCACGGTGCAGCGCTCCTACGCCGATCTGGCGCTGGGATATTCGTTTGTCATTGACCCGTGTCCGGTGGCCGACCCTGCAAAAAAAGGGCGCGTGGAGGCCGGCGTCAAATACGTGAAATTCAACTTCGTGCCGTTGCGCGAGTTCCACAGCGTGGCGCAGGCGAACGAGGCGCTGCACGCCTGGATCATGGGTGAAGCCGGCAACCGTATTCACGGGACCACGCGCGAGCGGCCGCTGAAACTGTTTGCGCAGACCGAACAAGCTCTGCTGCAGCCGCTGCCGGCGATCGCCCCGGAATGCCCCGTCTGGACCAAAGCGAAGTTGCACCCCAACTGCCATGTGCAGTTAGATCTGTGCTCCTACTCGGCCCCGTTTCGCCTGATTCATCAAACCCTCTGGTTGGAGGTGGCACCGAGCGCGCTGCGCATCTACCGCGAGCACGAACTGGTCGCCGTGCATCCGCGCTTGTTCAAACCCGGTACTCGCTCCACGGTAGACGAGCACATGCCCCCGGATGCTCAGGCGTATTTCATGCGTGATCCCCAATGGTGTCTTGCCCAGGCCAAAGCGCTGGGCGCCTCATGCCTGGCCCTCATCGAGAGCTTGTTCGCCAACCGCGTCCTGGATCACCTACGCGCGGCCCAAGGTCTGCTGCGCCTTGGCGATAGTTTCGGCGCCGTTCGCCTGGAGGCGGCCTGCGCCCGTGCGCTGCGCTTTGGTTCGCCTTCGTACCGCACGGTCAAGAAGATTCTCAAGGAAGGCCTGGACCACCAGGTCGATTGGATTTCAGCCCCCGAGTTGGAAGCCCCTTATCTGGGGGCCGGTCGCTTTAGCCGCGAGCCCTCGGACTTGCTGCATTGATCTTCACGCCAACTCTGACACCACACCTCGATTTAACCTTTGTCCACAGGAGTACCACGATGAACCCCATGCCCCAACTCGCCCCCTCGCTCAAACAACTGCGTCTCTCAGGCATTCTCGACTCACTGGAGGCGAGAAACCGCCAGGCGATCGAATCCAAACTCGCCTACACCGATTTCCTGGCGCTGTTAATCCAGGACGAGGTCGCGCGCCGCGACCAACGCCAGTTCGCCCAACGCCAGCGCCGTGCCCAAATGCTCTCCGACAAGACCCTGGAGCGCTTTGACTTCAGCCACAGCCCCTCGGTCAACCGTGCGCAGATCGCCGACCTTGCCAGCTGCGGCTTCATCGGGGAGCACGCCCCGGTGCTCATCGCCGGCCCCACTGGTACCGGCAAATCGCACTTGGCTCAAGCGCTGGGCCACTGTGCCTTGCGCCAGGGCTTTGACGTCCTGTTCACCACCCACGCAAAACTGCTCGCCTTGTTGCACGCCGCTCGCGCCACCGAAACCTACGATCGCAAGCTGCAGCAGCTGGCCAAGATCGACCTGATCCTCATCGACGATTTCGGGCTGCGACCGATGCGCTCACCCCAGGACGAAGACTTCCACGACCTGATCGCCGAGCGATATGAACGCGCAAGCACCATCCTCACCAGCAACCTGGACTTCGCCGAATGGGGGGCGGCCTTCCCCAACAAGCTCATGGGCGCGGCAACCCTGGATCGTTTGCGCGATGGCGCTTACCGAGTCGTACTCGACGGCGAGAGTCGGCGCAAACCGCGACCGCTGCCAGAATCTCCCAAATCAGGCCGCGCCACTTCGAACACGGGTTCTCCACAGGCGGCCGCCCGCCAGCGTTAGAGGCGCGCTGGCGTCCGCCTGTGGATAACCCTGCGCAGACAATTCCAGCGGTTGCAAAAACCCGGCAAACCAACTACAAATCTAACCGTCCGAAGCCACAAAACCCACAACTTCTGCTGGCCTCATTGCGCCGCAAATCGGTGGCCTCATTAGCCCGCGAAATGACATGGGGAAGCTGGTGTTCGCGCAAGTGACGCAGCATTTGCCGCTGACGACGTTTCGGCGGTGCGTTGCGCGCTACAGCGGAGAGCACAAGGTCAAGACCTTTTCCTGTCTCGAGCAGTATCT
>Ga0080064_1001229_pt1 | contig 54566 bp, 62 predicted proteins | sample Subgrocontami54m_FD_69260 | JGI IMG/M metagenome (GOLD analysis project Ga0080064, IMG submission 69260) | Subsurface groundwater microbial communities from S. Glens Falls, New York, USA - GMW46 contaminated, 5.4 m (SPADES assembly) (version 2) ...
TCCGGACCTGCACTCTCACTTACCGGGCGACTCCCCGCGACGAAACATTCTCGATAATCGCATCTAGAGTGCCGAATGCCGATGATGCTCATTGTAATGCTCAATCCAGGTCGGACGCTGCTGACGGCAGCTTGCGCTATTGCCCCAGGCCCAATATATTGGCTTCTTGGGGCGCCGGCCCACGCCGGACGCAATTCGCATGCAGGCTTTAACTTAGGAGATGGCAATGAACTCGCGTTGGATCGATATCAAGGTACAGGATGGCGGTCAATTCAAGGGCTATCTGTCGCTGCCTCATAAAACGGAAAAAGGGACCAACGGACCGGGCATCGTCCTGATCCAGGAGATTTTCGGCGTCAACTCGCATATACGCGCGGTGGCCGACCAGTACGCGAGCGACGGCTACACCGTGCTCGCTCCCGACATTTTCTGGCGCATGCAGCCTATGGTCGATCTGGGCTACGCCCAGGAAGATATCCAGAAGGGCATGGGGTACGTGCAGAAAATGGATTTCGCCGCGGCGGTGAAGGATCTCGCCGCCACGGTCACCTTGCTGCGCGGCCTGCCCGAATGCACGGGCAAAGTGGCCTCGCTCGGCTACTGCATGGGCGGAATGCTGTCTTACCTTTGTGCCGCCAACGCCGGCGTCGATACCGCGGTGTGCTATTACGGCGGCGGCATCCACACCAAGCTGGAGGAGGCCGGAAAAATAAAGTGTCCGGTGCTGTTCCATTTCGGCGGCAACGACAGTCACATTCCGGCGTCGGCGGTCGCGGCGGTGAAGCAGACCTTCGCCGGACGCGAGGGCGTGCGCATCGACGTCTATCCAGGTGCCGAGCACGGCTTCAACTGTTGGGACCGTTCCGCCTACAACCAGCAGAGCTCGGCGCTCGCGCGCGGGCGCTCGCTCGCGTTCCTCGCGACCACTATCAGCTAAGTCGCTATTCGCGTATTACGCCAGGCGCGCTTGAGCGATTTATCCGGCTCTCAATCCTCGCTCCTTATTCCTCTCCCCCTATGAGCGACAAGACCTACCTCGACTGGCCTTTCTTCGATGCGCCGCAGCGTGTGCTCGCGGCCGATCTCGATGCTTGGGCGGAGGAGAACGTCGCGCACCTGGACCACGGGGCGGACGTGGATGCGCTTTGCCGCGATCTGGTCGCGCGCCTGGGCCGGGGCGGCTGGCTCAGGCACTGCGTACCCGCGGCGCATGGCGGTGCCGCCGAGCGCATTGATTCGCGTTCGCTGTGCATAGCGCGCGAAACCCTGGCGCGCCACGAAGGGCTGGCCGATTTCGCCTTCGCCATGCAAGGCCTGGGCTCGGGGGCGATCTCCATCGCCGGCAGCGAGGAAATCAAGCGCCGCTATCTGCCGCGCGTGGCCAGGGGCGAGGCCATCGCCGCTTTTGCGCTGTCCGAACCCGATGCCGGATCGGACGTCGGCGCCATGACTACCAGCGCGCGCCGCGATCGCCGACATGGCCACGGCCATCGACAGCGCCGCGCTGCTCACCTACCGCGCGGCCTGGCTGCGCGACGTGAAAGGCGCGCGCACCACGCGCGAGGCGGCGATGGCCAAGATGGTGGCGACCGAATCGGCGCAGCAGGTCATCGACCGCGCGGTGCAGATGTTCGGCGGCCTTGGAGTGGTGAGCGGGCACCCGGTGGAAAAGCTCTACCGCGAGATCCGCGCGCTGCGCATCTACGAAGGCGCGACCGAGGTGCAGAAGCTGATCATCGCCCGCGAAACATTGAAAGCCACCTGAGGTATCGCAGGGCGCGCCGCGGACGCTCGCGAAAACCTGATGTTTAAGCTTCACCTCCTCGGCGCGCGCCGCGGTTAAATTCGAGGTCCAGCCATGACCTACACTGCGCATGCAGATACGTTTGCCAGAGACAGCCTGCCGCCGAAAAGCCGGTGGCCGGAGCTGATGTTCGAACTGCCGGAGCTGCAGTATCCCGGGCGCCTGAACTGCGCCGCCGAGTTGCTGGACAAAATGGTGGCGCGCGGCCATGGCGAGCGCACCGTGATCCGTACCCTGATCGAGGGCAAGGCCTACGCCTGCACTTACCGCCAGTTGCTGCATCGAGCCAACCGGATCGCGCGTGTGCTGGCCGAGGACATGGGGCTCAAGCCGGGGCATCGCGTGCTGCTGCGCGCGCCCAACAACCCGATGATGGCCGCCTGCTGGCTTGCGGTGATGAAGGCGGGGCTGATCGCCGTGCCCACCATGCCGCTGCTGCGCGCGACGGAGCTGCGGCAAATCATCGACAAAGCCAAAATCGGCGCCGCGCTGTGCGACCTGAGGTTAAAGGAGGAAATGGAACTGGCCGCGGCCGGGTGCCGGGGCATGAAGCAGGTGCTCTACTTCAACGACGGCGGCGCGGGCTCGCTCGAACAAAAGCTCTCGGCCAAGCCCCCGGCGTTCAGGAACGTCGACACCGCGGCCACCGATGTCTGCCTGATCGCGTTCACTTCGGGCACCACCGGCCAGCCCAAAGGCACGGTGCACTTTCACCGCGACGTGCTGGCGATGTGCGACTGCTTCCCGCGCTCTTGCCTGAAGCCCACTCAAGACGACATATTCTGCGGCACGCCGCCGCTCGCGTTCACCTTCGGTCTGGGCGGCCTGCTGTGCTTCCCCATGCGCTTCGGCGCATCCACCGTGCTGATGGAAAGGCTCACTCCCGACACGCTGCTCGGAACCATTGAGAATTTCAAGGCGACGATCTGCTTTACCGCGCCGACCTACTATCGCCAGATGGCGAGCCTGGTCAAGGACCACAAACTGAAGAGCCTGAAAAAATGCGTGTCGGCGGGCGAGGCTCTGCCCGATGCGACGCGCCAACTGTTCAAGGAGGCGAGCGGCATCGAGATCATCGACGGCATAGGCGCGACCGAGATGATCCACATTTTCATCTCGCATACGCCGGAGCGGGTGCGCCGCGGCGCCACCGGCTACGCCATCCCCGGCTACCAGGCGCGGGTAATCGATGATGCCGGCAGGCCTTGCGCGCCGGGCGTGGTCGGGCGCCTTGCAGTCAAGGGGCCGACCGGCTGCCGTTACCTCGCCGACCTGCGCCAGAAGGACTACGTGATCACCGCAGGAAAAATGCGCGGCTGGAACCTGACTGGCGATGCCTATAAGATGGATGCCGATGGCTATTTCTACTATCAGGCGCGCACCGACGACATGATCATCTCCGCCGGCTACAACATCGCCGGGCCGGAAGTGGAGTCCGCGCTGCTGCAGCATCCCGCGGTGGCCGAGTGCGGGGTGGTTGGCGTGCCCGACGCGGAGCGCGGTCAGATCGTGAAGGCCTGCGTGGTGCTGAGGTCCGGCTATACCGGCAATGCGCCGATGGTGAAGGAGTTGCAGGAATTCGTGAAGAAGACCATCGCGCTCTACAAGTATCCGCGCTCGGTCCAGTTCGTGGCCTCGCTGCCGCGAACCGAAACCGGCAAGCTGCGGCGATTCAAGCTGCGCCAAGCCGATTGACTATACGTGGCGACTTAAATCGCGCGCCCCGTTGTTGCTTTTATCCATAACCGTGTTTTCTGTACGGATGTGCTTTTCATCCGTACAGAAAACACGGTTGGCGCGCGCGAGCGCGCAATGGCCGATCGCCGCAATTCCTATATGCATCCGGGAAGTTCACACTGCCGCGGCCCGTCTTGCGCGGACGGCGACCCGTCCGCGCGGATCACCGATTGCGCACGGATGAAAAGCACATCCGCGCGCAATCGGCGATCTTGGATAAAACCTCCACGCTGTGTTTGCTTTTGACCATAACCGTGTTTTTGGTACGGATGGTGTTTATCCGTACCAAAAACACGGTTGGCGCGCGCAGCGCGCAATGACCGCTACTCGCATGCGACAGTACTTGAGACGCCGTATATAGCGAAGGTGTTGCGCCGGCTTTTCCGCTATTTCTCGCCCCAGCGCTCGATCAGGTCATGCTCGACGCCGAGCTGGTCGAGCACGCGCGCGACAATGAAATCGATTACCGCTGCCACGCTCTGCGGCCGGTGGTAGAAGCCCGGGTTGGCGGGCAGGATGACGGCGCCGGCGTGCGCGAGCTTGAGCATGGCCTCAAGATGGATGGCTGAGAACGGCGTTTCGCGCGGCACCAGTATGAGCTTGCGGCCCTCCTTCAGCGTCACGTCCGCGGCGCGCTCGATCAGATTATCCGACATCCCCGCCGCGACTGCCGCCAGGGTGCCTATGGTGCAGGGGCAGATCACCATGGCGTCGGCCGCATTCGAACCCGAGGCCACGGGCGCGAACCATTCCTCCCGGCCGAACACCCGCAACTGGCCCGGCTGCGCCTCGAAGCGTTCGGCGAACAGCGTTTCCGCCTCGGCGGTGCGCGAGGGCAGGGTGAGGTCCATTTCCTGCTTGGCCACCACCTGCGCCGCCTGCGAATAGATCAGGTACACGCGTACACCGGCGGTAAGCAGGCATTCGAGCAGGCGTATACCATAGGGCATGCCGGAGGCGCCGGTGAGGGCGAGCGTGACGGTCTTGCTCATCGCACTTGCCGGTGCCTGATCATCACCTGATTGCCGTCCCTGAAGGCCGCGCCCAGGCGTTCTGCGAAATACACCGACCGGTGCTGTCCGCCGGTGCAGCCGATGGCAACGGTGAGGTAGCTGCGGTTTTCGCGCACGAAAGCGGGCAGCCAGGTGCCGATGAAGGCGTGGATATCGCGGTACATGTTCTGCGTCGCTTCCTCCGCTTCCAGAAAGGCGGCGACCTCGGCATCCAGGCCGGTCAGTTCGCGCAGCCGAGGCTCATAGTAGGGGTTGGGCAGGCAGCGCACGTCGAACACGAAATCGGCATCCAGCGGTATTCCCTGCTTGAAGCCGAAAGACTCGAACAGCAGCGTCAGGCGCGAGCGGTCGACTTCGACCAGGTTCTTGATCCAGCTGCGCAAGGTGTTGGGCGAGAGCTCGCTGGTGTCGATGTGGTGAGCGTACTCGCCGATGTCGCCGAGCAGTTCGCGCTCGCGCGCGATGCTCTCGGCCACGGTAAGCCCGCCCTTGCTCAAGGGATGGCGCCGCCGCGTTTCGGAAAAGCGTTTGATCAGGGTTTCGTCCTTGGCCTCCAGGAACAGCAGTCTCACATCCACGCCTTTTTGCTTGAGCGCCGCCACGGTCTGCGGCAACTGGCGCACCGAAGTGCCGCTGCGCGCGTCCATGCTCAGGGCGACGTGTTCATGGCCGGAGCCGGTGAGCGACTCGAGCAGCGGCATCACCAGCACGACCGGGAGATTGTCCACGCAGTAATAGCCGCTGTCCTCCAGGACATTGAGCGCGACGCTCTTGCCGGAGCCGGAAAGACCGCTGATCAATACCAGTTGCATGGTGGCAGGATATCACTCGGTTGCGGAAAACAAAAAGGGCGCAAGCGATGCTTGCACCCGGTCGCCGGACCGCGGAGGGCATCCAGTTATTCAGTTGATGTCGCGCTTCATCTCCCCCTGCTGCCGGGCGATGAATTCCTGGGTGCTGTCGATACCGCGCAGTTGCAGGATGTAATTCCGGACCGCGGCCTCGAGCAGCACCGCCAGGTTGCGCCCGGCGGCCACCGGGATGATGATTTTGCGGATGGACATGCCGAGAATGTCCTCGGTCAGTTCGTGCAGCGGCAACCGCTCGGTCGGCGCGGTTCCCGCCTGGCCCGGTTTTTCCAGGTGCACGATCAGCTTGAGGTTCATTTTCGGGCGCACCGCGGTCTGGCCGAAAATGGTGCGGATATTGAGCACGCCCAGGCCCCGCACCTCGAGGAAATCCTTGAGCAGCGGCGGACAGCGCCCTTCCAGGGTTTTGGCGGCGATGCGCGAGATCTCGACCACGTCGTCGGCCACCAGGCCATGGCCGCGGCTGATCAGCTCCAGCGCCAGTTCGCTCTTGCCTACACCCGATTCGCCGGTGATCAGCACGCCCAGGCCGAGCACATCCATGAACACGCCGTGCATGGAGGTCGAATCCGCCAGAATCTTGGCCAGGTAACGGCGCAGGGTGTCGATGACGGCGTCGGCCGCGGAGGTGGTCGCGAGCACCGGCACGCTCCTCGCCTCCGCCGAGCGCAGCAGCGCCGCCGGTCCGACGACGCTGTCGGTAAGGATGATGGCGGCCGGCTCGGCGGCAAACAGATTGGAGATGACCTGGACCGCGGCGTCGCCGCTATAGCCATCGATGTAGGCAAGTTCGCGCCGGCCCAGCACCTGGATACGGTTGGGGTGGATCAGGTTGAGATGGCCTACCAGCGCTACGGTATCGGCGCTGTCGCGGCGCACCGGCACCGCGTCGCCGCCGCGGCCGCCGACCCAGGCTAGGCCCAGTTTCGCGGCATTGTCTTCATACAGCTGCGCTATGCTGGTTTGTAACATCGGGTTGCCAGGAGCTGATGAGCTGGTGCAGGCCGCCCGCGTCTTGCGTCTGGGTCAGCTGCTCGCGCAGCTCCCGGTCGGAGAACATCTGCGCCAGCTCGGACAGGATTTGCAGGTGCTGCTCGGTAGCTTGCTCCGGTACCAGCAGGATGAACAGCAGGTTGACCGGTTTGCCGTCGGGAGCGTCAAAGGGCACCGGGGTGCCAAGGCGCACGAAAGCCGCCACCGCTTCGCGCAAGCCCTTGATGCGGCCGTGCGGAATGGCCACCCCCTGGCCCAGGCCGGTCGAGCCCAGGCGCTCGCGTGCGAACAGGCTGTCGAACACCAGGCTGCGCGCGACCCCCTGGTTATTTTCGAAAATAAGGCCGGCCTGCTCGAACATGCGCTTCTTGCTGCTGGCCTCGAGGTCGAGGACGATGTTCGAGGGCGGTAATAGCTTTGAGATGAGATTCATGGGGAAAAGAGAAGTGGACGGCGGGATTCGGGCACCCCGGAATTGGGCGGGCGGCGCGGGAAAGCGGAGCATTCTACCGCAAATCGGATGCCCGGGTCATTCCTCCGCCGGCTGGCGTTTTAGGGCGTCGTGGGGGTGGGCGAAGGCCTTGTCCTTGTGCTTGATGATCTGGCGATCCAGCTTGTCCATCATCAGGTCGATCGCCGCGTACATGTCTTCATCGTCGCTCTCGACGTGTATGTCCTTGCCGCGGATGTGCACGCTGATCTCCGCTTTGTGTCTCAGCTTTTGCACCGACAGCGTGACATTTACGTCGATGACCTGGTCGAAATGGCGTTTGATCCGCCCGAGCTTGGACATGACGTAGTCGCGGATGGCCTGGGTGACCTCGACATGATGACCAGTGACCTGAACGTTCATCTTCGGCTCCTTTTAAAGTTACAACGATTTGCGCAGGCTGACCGGCGGGATATGCAGCGATTCCCGGTACTTGGCGATGGTGCGGCGCGCCACCACGATGCCTTGCTCACTGAGAATCTGCGCTATCTTGCTATCGGAAAGCGGCCGTTTGCAGTCCTCTGCGCCGACCAGCTGCTTCAGCAGAGCGCGGATCGCCGTGGCCGAACAGGCGCCGCCCGTATCCGTGGCGACGTGGCTGCCGAAAAAGTATTTCAACTCCAGGATCCCGCGCGGCGTGGCCATGAATTTCTGCGTGGTGACCCGCGACACCGTGGACTCGTGCAGGCCCAGGGTTTCGGCGATTTCGCGCAGCACCAGCGGCCGCATCGCCACTTCGCCGTGGTCGAAGAAGTGGCGTTGCCGATCCACGATCGCCTGCGCCACCCGCAGTATCGTCTCGAAACGCTGCTGCACGTTCTTGATCAGCCAGCGCGCCTCCTGCAGCTGATTGGACATCTGGCCGCCGGCCGAATGCAGCTTGTTTTGCAGAATCTCGGCGTACATGCGGTTGATGCGCAGTTTGGGCATGGCATCGGGATTGAGAGCGGCGACCCAGGCGTTTTTCACCTTCTTCACGATGACGTCGGGCACGATATAGCGCGTTTCGTTCGCCGAATAAGCGGCGCCGGGGTGGGGGTTCAGGCTCTGGATCAGGTGCTGCGCCGCGCGCAGGCTATCCTCGTCGCAGCGCAACTGCCGCTGCAGGCGCGCGAAGTCGTGCGCGGCGAGGGCTTGCAGATGGTCGTGCACGATGCCGATGGCGAGTTCGCGCGCCGGGGTGTCCGGCGGCAGGGACTGCAATTGCAGTTCCAGGCATTCGGCGGGCGTGCGCGCGCCGACGCCGCTGGGGTCGAAACTCTGCAGATGATGCAGGGCGATGTGCAACTCATCCAGCCCGACCTCCAGTTCCGGCGGCAGCAGTTCGGCGATTTCCTCCAGGCTCTGCGACAGATACCCGCCTTCGTCCAGCGCCGCAATCAAGGTATTGACCACGCTCTTGTCGCGCGCCGGCAGCTGCGTCAGCGCGAGCTGCTCGATCAGGTGTTCCCCCAGGGTGGGGGTGCAGGCCGCCAGTTGCGGGTAGTCCGATTCTTCACCGTCGTCGCGCCGGGCGGCCGCAGACGGTGCATCGGTAAACCAGTCGATGTCGGCGGAGTCCGCTGCGGGCGAATCGTTGGCGGGCGCCTCGCCGGCGGTCGCGACGTATTCCTCGCGCCCGGCGCCATTGGGCGGGGGAGGCAAGGATTCCGGCTCCGCGTCGTCGCGCTCCAGCAGCGGGTTTTCCATCAGGAAACCCTCCAACTCCTGGTTCAGCTCCAGGGTGGACAACTGCAGCAGCCGGATGGATTGCTGCAACTGCGGCGTCAGGGTCAGCTGTTGCGACAGCTTGAGTTGCAGGGTTTGTTTCATCTTGAGCGGGAGCGTACCCTGCCGGCTACATGCGGAAATGCTCGCCCAGATACACTCGTCTCACGCTTTCATTATAGACGATTTCATCGGGCTTGCCCTGCGCCAGGACCGATCCTTCGTTGATGATGTAGGCGTGGTCGCAGATGCCCAGGGTCTCGCGCACGTTGTGATCGGTGATCAGCACGCCGATCCCCCGCTCCTTGAGAAAGCCGATGATTTTCTGGATATCGAGCACCGCGATCGGGTCGACGCCGGCGAACGGTTCGTCGAGCAGGATGAAGCTGGGGCGGGTGGCGAGCGCGCGCGCGATCTCTACGCGGCGGCGCTCGCCGCCGGAGAGCGACAGCGCCGGGTTGTGGCGCAGCTGCGTGATATGCAGTTCGCGCAGCAGGTTTTCCAGGCGGTCTTCGATTTCCGTCTCGGACAGGTCCTGCAGCTCGAGCACCGCCCGCACATTCTCCTGCACCGTCAGCTTCCTGAACACCGAAGTTTCCTGGGGCAGATACGACAAGCCCAGCCGCGCGCGGCGGTGGATGGGAAACGTGCCGATATCCGTGCCGTCGAGGCTGATGCTTCCGCCGTCCAGGTGCACCAACCCGACCATCATGTAGAAGCAGGTGGTCTTGCCGGCGCCATTCGGTCCGAGCAAGCCGACCACCTCGCCGCTTTTCACTTCGAGCGATACGTCCTGCACCACGGTGCGCGACTGGTAGCGTTTTTTCAGATTGCTGGCTTTGAGCTGGCTCATTCGCGCCTGTCAGGGTTCATTGACCACGGATCTTTCCGGACGTTTCGGACGCGCGGGAAACAGAACCCTTGGTCCGTGTATATCCGCGCTGGCTAACCGGTTGTTGAAAAAGGGGGCACGCCCCCTTTTATATCCCCCGATTCGGAGGCTGTTGAAAAACGCTTCCCTCATAAAGTTCTCGACCCCGACCTTGCTTCGCGTTGCGGAAGCGTTTTTCAACAGCCTGCTAACGTTTCGGGGCGCCGGGTGCGGGTGCTTTTTCGGCGTCTTCGCCGGTATTGCGCGGTTGGATCACGGCGTGCACCCTGGCGTCGGGGCTTCCGCTCGCCGCCGGGCCGGCGCCGCCGGTCACGGTGAAGTACTCGGTGCGGGAATCGTAGGAGATATAGTTGCCGCGCACTTCGTCCGCGGGTTCGCGCTTGAGCCGCGCATGATTGAAGAACTCCACCTTGTCGAGCTTGCCGTTGTATTCGATGCGGTCCGCCTCGCCCTCGATGTACTCGCTGGCGCCGTCGCGCTTCTGGCGAAAGGCGGCCGGGTTGCCGCTGGCGCTGCCGTACTGGTAGCCCTCCTGGTCCTGGCGTACCGTAACCTTGTCGGCGCGTATGGTGAGCGTCCCCTGCGTCATCACCACTTTGCCTTCGAACACGCTGGTTTTCTGCACGTCGTCGACGCGCATGCGGTCGGACTCGAGATTGATCGGTTTGCTGCGGTCGGCCCGTTCCGCCTGCGCCGGCCCGGCCAATCCCAGGCAGCAGGCGCAGAAAACAAGAATGCCCAGTTCATTTGCGCGCATCGAACGTACCCCTGACCTGCGACTGCAGCGCGAACTGCCGCGTCTTGTTGTTGAATTCCATGCCGACCCCGGAAAGCCTGGATCGGCCCTCGGTAATGATCACCGGCTTGTCGGTGCGGGCGAGATCGCGGTCGGGAACGACCTGCAGGTATTCAGTCTGCACGCGCAGTTCACTTTGTCCCCGGCCGGCCTCGCGCACCACCACAACGCGGCCGTAGAAGCTGGCTTCCTCGCCGCTCTTCGCGATCAGGCCGCGGTCGGCGCGGATGACGACGGGATTCGCGTTGTCATGGCGCTGCACCAGGCGCGGCGCCACGACGCTGGTGCTCCCGTCGTCCGGATAATGCTGCATGCGCGCGGCGGACAGGATGTATTCGGGTTTGCCGGCAGCGCCCATTTTGGTAATGCCGAAGTCCTCGGCGATGAAGTCCGGGTCGTGCCGCAGCTTGCCCGACTGGTCGCGCTCGGGGGCCTGTACCGCGCGCTCCAGCCACAGGCTGGCCGCGGCCAGCGCCAGTATCAGCAGCAGCGGAAACAGGCTGGATGCCCGGCCCCGTCTCATTGCAGATGGCTCATTGGAGATGCGCCCCAATGGCGCGCTCGAGCGTCCCTTGGGCGCGCAGAATGAATTCGCACACTTCGCGCACGGCGCCATGGCCGCCGCGCGCGCGCGCGACGTAATGGGCGCGCTTGCGCACCGCTTCGGGCGCCGCCGCCACGGTGGCGGCAAAACCGCAGCGGGTGATGAGCGGCAGGTCGAGCAGGTCATCGCCCATGTAGCCGGACTGCTCGCTGGCGAGACCCAGTTGCTCGAGCAGCGCGGCGTAGGCCCCGCGCTTGTCCTCCACGCCCTGATGGAGGTGCGCGATGCCGAGGTTGGCCGCGCGCAGTTCGACCGCGCGCGAGCGCCTGGCCGTGATCAGCGCGACCTCCACCCCGTATTGTTTGAGCATCTTGATGCCGTGGCCGTCCTGGATGTTGAACGCCTTCAGCTCCTCGCCGCGCTCGGAGTAATAGAGCGTGCCGTCGGTCATGACGCCGTCGACGTCGAAGATCATCAGCTTCAGGCCCTTGGCGCGCAGGAGCGCGCCATCCAGGCTCGCGCGCTCCTGCGCACCGTCCGGCCCGCCGTGTTCCAGCGCGTCCTCCATCTTGGCTCAGATCACCTTGGCCCGGAACAGGTCGTGCATGTTCAGCGCGCCGACGAGCGTGCCTTCGCCGGTCACCACCAGCAGCCCGTTGACCTTGCGTTCCTCCATGATCTGCACCGCTTCGACCGCCAGCTTGTCCGGGCCGATGGTGCGCGGATTGCGGGTCATGATGTCGGCGATGCGCGCGGCCTTGATGTCGTCGATGTGCGCCAGCGTCCGGCGCAGGTCGCCGTCGGTGAATATGCCGCTCACGCGCCCGGCGGCATCGAGCACGGCGGTCATGCCCAGGCGCTTTTTCGACATCTCCAGCAGCACTTCGGAAAAACCGGCGGAATCGGGCACCGACGGCACGTCGTCGCCGGTGCGCATCACGTCGTGCACATGGGTGAGCAGGCGCCGCCCCAGCGCGCCCCCCGGATGCGAGCGGGCGAAGTCCTCGGCGCCAAAGCCCTTGGCGTCGAGCAGCGCCACCGCCAGGGCATCGCCCAGCGCCAGCGCCGCGGTGGTGCTCGCGGTGGGAGCGAGGTTCAGCGGACAGGCCTCTTTCTCGACGCGCGCGTCCAGGTGCACGTCGGCCTCGCGCGCGAGGGACGAGTTGGCGTTGCCGGTGATGGCGATGAGGCGCGCGCCCTGGCGCTTCAGCAGCGGTACGATGGTGAGCAGCTCCTCGCTTTCGCCGGAGTTGGACAGCGCGATCAGCACGTCGTCGCGCGCGATCATGCCGATATCGCCGTGGCTCGCTTCGGCCGGGTGCACGAAATAGGCCGGCGTGCCGGTGCTTGCCATGGTGGAGGCGATCTTGCGCGCAATATGACCGGATTTGCCGATGCCGCTGACCACCACGCGGCCCTTGCAGTTGAGCAACAGCGCGACGGCGTCGAGAAAGCTTGCGCCCAGGCGTGCCGCCAGGCTCTGGATCGCTTCGGCTTCGATGGCGAGCACCTGCTTTGCCAGATCCAGCGCGGTCTTGGACGGTGAGATTTTGTCCATGCGGGATGCTGCAGGTATCATAGGTCAAAGTATATCAGAACCCCGATTCCCTCCTGTCCCATGCCCGACAACCGATGAACGATTCCCTCGAACTGGTGCTGGTGCTGCTGGCGAGCGCCGTGCTGGTGGTGGTGCTGGCGCGCAGTCTGCATCTACCGCCGTGCCGGGATACCTGCTGGTCGGCGTGGCGATCGGGCCGCACTCCCTGCACTGGATCCCGGCGAGCGCTGGGGAGACGGCTCGCGCACGCAAGACATCGACTTCGCCCACGCGGGCAAGAGCCTGTCTCTCGCGCTGCCCGGTGACGTTGCGGTCCAAACGCACCAGGCCCTCAAGTCTCTCGAGATGGGATTTCTGCCGGTCTCCAGCCTCGCATCAAAGGCCGGCGCCACCTATTTGAACCCGCGCGAACCGGATTTCAAGCTGGCCTTTGTGACCACGCTGCATCGCAAAGGCACGCAGCCCTACGAGCACCCACAGCTAGGGGTCACCCTGCAGCCGCTCAAGTTTATGGAATTTTCGCTGGAGAATGTCCAGCAGGCCGTGTTATTCGCCGGGGACCGCTGCGTAGTGGCTAACGTGCCGCAACCGGCACGCTATGCGCTGCACGAACTCCTGGTCTATGGCGAGCGGGAAGGCACATTTGCAACCAAGTCCGGCAAAGACCTGCTTCAGGCCCGGTTGCTCTTGGCCTATCTCAAGGAGCACCGCGCCTCCGAAGCAGAGGAGGCCTGGGCAGACTTGATTTCGAGAGGCCCGGGTTGGGTGAGGCGTGCCCGACATGGCCGGGCCGCCCTGGATAAGTTGGCCCCGGCACTTCAGGTCAAGAATTGGCTTAGGCTTTGAGCCGTTTTGCCGCTTTTTTGTCCACACGTTCTATCATGAAATACGTTGCAGTTTTGTATTGTATTTATATATAACCAATTGACTATACGTATTTTTACTTATATATTACATTGCATATTTCGTTGCATTATATTGGGCTACCGTGACCAAGCTAAGAACTGATGACCTGACACGAATACTTCGGGAACACCCTCGAGCAGGAAGCACAGAACTGTGCGCGCGACTCAACGGCATTAGCCGAGCCACTCTGACGCGCGCGCTGAAGACACTCGGGGATGCGGTGATTATCGGTGGAGAATCACGCCGTACGCGGTATGCCTTGCGCCGGCCGCTTCGAGGGAACGCCGCACCCATTCCGCTCTATCGCATCGATGAACACGGGCAGGGACACGAAATTGGGCAACTAACATTAACTTGTCCCGAAGGCTCCCTCCTGTCATTCCAGGAAACTTTTCCCTGGCCGCTTGACCGGGGCATGTCTGACGGCTGGTTTCACGGTTTGCCCTACGCCCTGGTCGACGTGCGTCCCCAAGGATTTCTCGGGCGAAACTTCGCCCGCGCCCGCGCCCTCGACCTGGGGGTGTCGGATAACCCTGACGACTGGTCGGATGACGATGTTGCCCATGTCTTGGCGACGACTGGATATGACCAACCAGGTGACCTGATTCTCGGGGAAGCAGCGTATCGTCGCTTTCTCGATTATCGCCGGACCGGCGCAGACCGCTTCCTTGCAGAATCTGCAGTTGAAGCAAGCTACCTTCAGTCAGCTGAACATGCCATGAGGCATGGCGACGCCGGCTCATCCGCCGGCGGCGAATTTCCCAAGTTCACGGCAAGCCGTCACCTCAACGGAAAAAAAGTCGATGTCATCATCAAATTCTCCGGAGCGGATGACTCCCCTGCGGTACGCCGATGGTCGGACCTGCTGGTTTGCGAGCATCTTGCTTCCTTGACCCTGCCTCGGAAACTGCAACTGCCGGCTGCCGATTCTGCAATTTATCAGTATGGCGGGAGAACATTTCTCGAGGTCGTGCGCTTCGACCGCCACGGCGATTTCGGTCGCTCGCCCGTGTGCACGCTCAGCAGCCTTAACGCAGCCTTGATTGGCACGGCGGGCGGCCCTTGGCCAAAGACGGTGCGCATGCTTCAAGCCGCAGGCTGGCTCTCCGAAGCAGACACGGTAGCGCTGATTTGGTGGTTTGGGAGGCTCATCGGAAATACCGATATGCATGACGGCAATCTTGCGTTCCGTCCGGGCCTGGCGCTCGCTCCCGCGTACGATATGTTGCCGATGACGTATGCGCCGATGCGCGGTGGAGAACTGCCGCACCGGGAATTTTCACCCGACCCGCCATTGCCGGCCGAAGCTCCGGTATGGAGGCAGGCCGCCGAAGCCGCGGTTTATTTTTGGAACATCTGCGCCGAGGACACTCGAATCAGCGCTGATTTTCGCCGAATCTGCGGCGATAACGGGCGAAATATGGCAACTTTACTTTCACGCATGCATCTCACGCCCAAGGGTTGAGCACATTCAGCCCGTGGATGCCTTCGAAGTCCTTGCCGTTGCGAGTGGCTAGCGACAGATCGTGGCTCAATGCCGTCGCGGCGATCTGGCCGTCCTCCGTTGAAATGGAACGCCCACGGCGGGTGCGCTCTGCGACGAGCAGCGCGTACTCGGCGGCACAGTTGCCGTCAAACGGGAGCGTGCGTTCGGCAAAGTCCTCGTTGAACATCTGCTCGGCTGCAGACGCCAAGCTGTCGCGGCGCTTGCCGGGAGGCAGCAGCGCGATGCCTAGCAGAATCTCGGCGCGAGTAATGGCACTGACGAAATACGAAGCATTTTGCTGCTGGCTGAACCAGTTCCGCACCTCGGCGGAGGGCGTCGGCCGCATGAGTTCGGAAAGGACGTTGGTGTCGAGCAGGATGCGGCCCATGCTCAATCTTTGGGCGCGGGGGACAAACGCGCCGCGCGACGCTTCGGAATCGGCAGGTCTTCCGCCTTGAGGCTGGCGAAACGCCGATGAATCCGTTGCGCGAAACCGATGCCAGCAGGCTGCGTCTGTACCGCCCGGCGCAGGATATCGCGAGCCTCCTGCTCCATGGAGCAGCCGTTGCGGGCCGCCTGCTGGCGCAGCAGGCTCTTGAGCTCATCGTCGAAGTTGCGGATCGTAAGGTTGGCCATGAGAGCACCCTCAGTGATTGCAGTGCATGCATTGTATGCATTGCGGCCGGCTGGCGCAACGTCCCGACACGTCCCGACACTCCATCGAACGACAGGATTCGCTCAGGTGCAGTCCCGTCTGCGTCGGCGATCCCGTGCCGGAAACCCGCTTCGAGGCCGGCGACGTGGTCGTGGTGCTGGGCGAGCCGGACGGTCTTGCGGCGGCGGAGATGCGCTTGCTGCAGGGGGGTGAAATAGGAGGTGCGGAGCATCTCACCGCTATACTAAGGTTTAACTCACTTTAGTATAGCTGGACGTCCTGATCGACCGCGCTTGTTCCTGAATCGTCATACTGCAGCCAGGCGTTTGACCGTTTTGGCAGAGCAGTCCGGCTCATGCGGATGCAGAGCGACCATTGACCGAATGGCACAACATGATGCTGAAAGTGGACTGGCCGACGCCGCAGGCATTGAAGGCGGACATCCGCTCGGCCAGCATCCTAAAGGGTGGGCGAGCGGTGTTCAATGTGGCGGGTAACAAATATCGGGTTGTGGTGGCGCTGGATTACGTTCGCCAACTTGCTTTCGTGAAATTCGTGGGCACCCATGCGCAATACGATGCCGTTGATGTGGAGAGAATCGATGAACATTAAGCCCATTCGTAATGATGCCGACTTGCGGGCAACTCTGGCGCGGCTGGATACGCTGTGGGGTGCGGCGCAGGACACGCCGGCGGGCGATGAACTGGATGTTCTGGTCTTGCTGGTGGAAAAGTTTGAGGACGAGCATTACCCCATCGGCCCATCGGACCCGGTGGAGGCGATCAAATTCCGCATGGAACAGCAGGGGTTGACGCCGCGTGATCTGGAACCCTTCATCGGGTCGAGCGGCCGGGTTTCCGAAGTACTCAACCGCAAGCGCCGCTTGAGCCTGCGCATGGTCAAACGCCTGCATGACGGTTTGAATATTCCCTATGAAAGTTTGATGGCTGGGGTGTAGTTGCGAGGATGAGAGGTGACGTGGCTTACCGGAACCAGCCGGCTCCTGGTCAAGTCTGCGTCGGTGAGGCCATGCCGCAGACCCGGTTCGAGGCGGGCGGCGTGGTCGTGGCGCTGGGCGAACCGGAGAAGTCTTGCCGCCGCAGAGATACGCTTGCTCACAGGCTGATGCTGCTGTCGGTCGTCGCAAGTCCGGAAATCAGATGCAGTCTCCCCTGCTCGCGTGCTTAGCCAGAGCCAGCAACGGCTCGATGGCGTCCCGGTCCGAGGCGAGCGCCTGTTCCAGAATCAAGACGGTCGCCTTGCACCGATGCGGGAATGACTGCATGGCGTGGAGAAGCAAGCTGCGCGCCGCGGCCGCCTGGCCGTCGAAGGCGAGAAATACGGCTCTGCGCACGATGACGTCATTGGATGGAAAGTAGCGCGCTGCGCGCTCGCTCATCATGAGCCGCTCGGAAAGTTCGCGTCGATCCAATGGTGTTCCCAGGATGATCCAATACTCGGCCGCCGGCGCGAGCGGACCCCGCGTCAGTGAACGCATAACCGCGGCGTCGCGCTCCGCAGCGGCGGCGCCGGCAAGCGTCAAGGGGGTTTCGATGGTGCGTGTCGCGTTCAACCGCACGTAGTCTCTGAGCAGCATTGCCATAGTCAGCGCCAGCGCTACACATGTTGCTCCTGCCGCAATGGAGGTGAAGCGCGATGCGGCGCGCGAACTCGTGCCCGGCCGTGTACCCAGACCCATCAGAAGCGCGGTGACGCCGAGGAAATGTGCATTCCACAGCGGGAATTCGAACATCGAATGAATCGATTCTATCCCCGCTGCGCCGATGATCCACCACATCGCCGGCTGCGGCGCGGCGAAATAGCGCCGCCCAGACTGCCACCACCACGTGCACAAACTACCTAGCGCCAAGAACGCGCCCAAGGCGCCGGTCTCGGCCAGAAGTTGCAGCGGCAAATTGTGGGGCGAAGTCCAGACCACGTTGTCAAATTGCGTTAAGTCCGACGGGAGCCCCGAACTGAATGCGGCACCGGCAAATTCGCCAATACCGGCGCCGGCGACCGGAGCGTCGGCGAAGATGCGCCAGGCCAAGCGCCAAAGCTGCCAGCGCGCTTCGGTGTGTTCGCCTGATACCTCCACCAGGCGTTGGAGTGCGCCATGATTCGCCGGGCCGAGATCGAGCGCGTGGTTAAACCAGGGTATGGTCAGTTGCCCCGCCAGCATTATGCCCGCCAAGCTATACCCTGCGAACTTCAATCGCCGTCCTTCGGCGCCGGACTGCATGCGCCCGGCAAGCGCACCGAGCAGCGCGAACCACAGCGCATACAACAGCGTGCCGCGCGAGCCTGACAGGGCACAGGCCCAGGTCAGCAACACGGCAGCCGCCAGCGCATAGGCCGTGCGCAGGCGGGAGCGTTGCCAAAGGAACAGCAGCGCAGTGCCGCCGAGTGCGAGATAGTTGGCGTACAGATTGGCCTGCGCAATGTTGCCGTAGGCGCCGTTATGCAGGGGGTCGTGATGCAGTTCGGCAACGATATCCTCTAGCAGAGCGGGGCGGCCGTAGAACTGGATCACGCCTGCCGCGGCGTTGGCCACGGCGCCGGCGAGCAGGCATGCGGCGAGCACGCCCGCCGCGCGCTCGATGCCGGTCGGCGCGGCCAATTGCGCGCCGAGCCAGACAAGCATTGCTGCGTACAGCACGTAGAGCGCGCCCAGCAGGGGTAGTTGCAGATAGACCGGCTTGCCGAGGAGCGTTTGCGCAGCGAGAAACAGCGCGAACACGGTAAGCCACCGTGCCGTGCCGGGCAGCGGCACGATTGCAGCGCCGCGTCCGCCCAGTGCGGCGAGTGTGGCGGCGACGCCGAGCGCCGCGGCCAGCCACTCGGCTTGGAAAAGCTGGGGGTAAGGCAGCAGAAACGGCAGTAGGCACAGACTGCCGGCGAGCAGCAGGCTCACCGCGTCAGCTCGCGTGTTCCTGGTCCTTACAGCTTGCACCCCGGATCCTCCTGGCGCGAATCATAAGCTTGTCTTTGCCGATGTACATGGAGTACAGCGGCAAATACTAGACTGGCGGAAATGAAAAAGCCCGCGGAGGCGGGCTTTTTCATTCGAACAGCGATTGCTTTACATGTTCTTGCAGAGCAGGTACTGGTTGGTGCCGGTTTCGGCGTAGGCGACACTCGGGTTGCTAGCTCCGGTGGGTGGGCTCGGAGCCGTCTGCAGCAATCCGCGCACCTGCCCGGTAGTGGAAGTCGCGTCATCCATCTGGGTGTCAACCGCAATTGCGATTTTGTCCGGCAGGTTGCTCGAGCAGATGATGTTAGAAGTGAAGCCCATGCCGGTGTTCTGCACGCCCATGATGCCGCTCGCCGCGTTGGCCGGCTGCTGCACCGAAGAGATGGACGCGGCTGCAGTGGTGCCACTGACGAAGCCGGCAAGCCGCAAATGCCACCAGAATAGGAGCGTCTCGCTCATGCCTGAGACGGGGGTTATCGCGGCAGCATTGTAGGTATCGGTCGTTGCGCCAATTTGCCCGTTGCCGTTGCCGTTGAACGAGCCAGCCCAGCGACCCGATGCGTTCAGGTCGTCGCCGGGCAGGGCGCGGTAGCGGTCCTGATAGGAATTCACGGCCGCAGTAATGCCGTTGAAGTCGTTGACCACGTTCTTGATCTTGGCCTGGGTGATCATTTCCTGGCCTTTCAGGATGCCGCCCAGCAACAGGCCTATGATCACCAGCACGATGGCGATCTCGACCAGGGTAAAGCCGGTTTGCTTGGTTTTCATGTTGTTTCCCCCAAGGGAAAGTTAGTGGTTCGGCTATATCAGCAATATCCGTGCCTGGCCTAAAGTGACATTTTTCACACTTTTTGGGGGCGAATAGCGCCCGGTTTCGTTAGAATTCCGTCACATATGTCGATATTCTGACAATCTACCTTAGCGTTAAACAAAAAAGGGGTCGGAACCGTTAATAATTTGGCATATATTGACGTATGTGCAAGCTGATGATATTTTACGTTGCCATTTTCGAACGAAGGAGACGTCATGCGAACCACGTTGAATCTCGACGATCAACTGCTCATTTCCGCCAAGCATCGCGCTCTCGAAGAGAACGTTTCCCTGGCTCGCGTGATTGAAAGCGCGCTGCGTGAGTCTTTGGCAAAGCCGAGGGCAATGCGCGAAACGATACGGCTGATAACTGCATCCGGGACCGGCGTGAAACCGGGGGTGGACTTGGATAATGGGCGTTCGTTACTGGACATCATGGATGATCCATCATGATGTTGATGGATGTGAATGTGTTGGTTTATGCGCACCGGGAAGACGTGAAGGATCATCGTGCGTACCGCGACTGGCTGGAGTCCGTGATCAATTCCAATACGGCATACGGCTTTTCAGAGTTGGCATTGAGCGGTTTTATCCGGGTCGTGACCCATGCGAAAGTTTTCGAAAAGCCGAGCTCGTTGGAAGTGGCGATCGCGTTTGTGCAACAACTTCGGTTGGCGGAGCACGCGGTTCGCCTGGCGCCCGGCGGAAATCATTGGAATCTGTTTTTGCAGTGCGTGCAGTCGATTTCCGCGCAGGGCAACGATATTCCCGATGCTTACCATGCGGCGTTGGCGCTGGAGTGGGACTGCGATTGGGTCACGACGGATAAGGGATTTCGCCGTTTCAAGGGATTGCGTGCGCGTCATCCGCTCAAATAGGGGCCCACCATGCCGAGAAAGCCGCGGTTTTACGTCCCCGGAGCGCCCGTTCACGCGTTTCAGCGGGGACATAACCGGTCCGCGGTTTTTTTTGACGATCTCGATTATCTGGAATATCTGCGCTGCCTGAAGCAGGCCGCTGATAGCTGCGGCTGCGCGGTCCATGCCTATGTGCTGATGACCAATCATGTGCATTTGCTGCTGACGCCGGCGCGTGACGACTCGGTGGGTTGCTTGTTTCAGAGTCTTGGGCGGCATTATGTGCGATATGTCAACGAAACCTATCAACGGCATGGCGGTTTGTGGGAGGGCCGCTATAAGTGCAACGTCATTGAGTCGCAGGCTTATCTGCTGTCGTGCATGCGTTATATCGAGCTGAATCCGGTCAGGGCCGGTATGGTGGATCATCCGGCCAAATACCGCTGGTCCAGCTACGCGGCCAATGCGCTGGGGGTAAGCAATGCCGTCCTGACGGCGCACACCGAGTATAGGGCTTTGGGCGGTTCGTCCGATGATCGCCAGTCTGTTTTTCGCGGCCTGTTTGACCGGGGTTTGGATTCTGACGAGTTGGCGCTTGTGAGGTGTACTCTGCAAACGGGGACGCCACTGGGTAATGAGAAGTTCAAAGCGGCAATTGAAGCAACTTTGGATTTAAAGGTGGGTTTCGCGCGCCGCGGCCGTCCGAAAAAGAAATAAGAGGGCTGCTCCACAGCAGCTCAGCGTCAATGACTGGCTATGGCGCCCGCTGTTCTTGGTGTTTCTTGCCGGCGCCCTGCTTAAGGCGTTCCTCGATTTCGCGCAGCCGGCCGTCGAGGAAATTCAGCTCTCCGCGGTCGGTGATCCTGCCGCTGGCGAGCAGGCCGCCGATCATCACCCGTGCCGTTTCCAGTTCGTTCATATCCTCGCGGATGAAGATTTCCATGGTCGTTGCCCAGGCCGGCACGTCCTTGGCCGTGGTGTATTTCTGCAGCGCTGCCGCGTACTTGAGCGCCAAGTCGATATCGTGCAACCGGTGCTTGGCGAGAAAAGCGGCATGCGCGAGCCAGGGCCAGCGCCGGTTGGGGTCCCGCAGGTACTGCCGGTAGACGAAATCGAGCATGCTGCGCTGGCGGGCTTCGTCCGGAACCTCGGCGTAGAGGCGACTAGCCGCGAGCAGCGGGTATTGCCCTTCGGGGTCGAGCTCGAGTATGCGCGAGAGCCAGGCCTCTACGCGGGCATAGTCCAGTTCCTTGTAGGGTATTTTGCTGCCGGACTGGTAATCGAAAGCCTGCAGTTGCAGCATCAGGATCTTGGCCAGAGCGATCGGCTCACCCAGGCTCGCAAGCCGCAGTAGCGAAGTCGCGGGCGGCTGGGTCAGATCCTGGGCTTTTGCCTCGGGTTCCGGCGTGACGGCATGCAGGCCGATCTGCAACGCCAGGCCCGCGGCAAGCAAGGCTAGCACCGGCGCGGAAACATGGCTCAGCGGGCGTTCGTCGCGCATCCAGCTTTCTCTGTCTTTAGCCCAGGGTTGCGAGGATTTCGACAGGTCCCCGTTGGCCTGGCACGGTATCAGGCGGCAACAGGCTCGATCGCGGACAACGCGGGACGGCCCATCTCGTCGAGCGCGCGATCCAGATCGTAGCGCGATTGCAGATTGAGCCAGTATTGTGGCGATTGACGGAAGCGGCGCCCCAGGCGCAATGCCACGTCCGCGGTCACCGGGCGTTTGCCCTTGACGATGTGCGACACGCGCATCGGCGATACTCCTATGGCGCGCGCCAACTCGGCCTGGGAAATGGCCAGTTCATTCAATAGTTCCGCGAGCAGCAAACCCGGGTGCCGCGTGCGCAGCCTGCGGCCACGAACGACCACGTCGGAGAAGTCCAACAGGTGCAGCTTATCGGCGGCAATGCTCATGCTCGTCTCCAGTCAAAAAACCCGCCGAAGCGGGTTTAGAACTTTTTTTCCAGGCCTGCCTGTTTTAAGGCTGCATTTGCCGTGTGACGTGACTTGATCTTGCTATCGACAGTAAAGTTTATTCCGGAAATTGGGCTATACCATATTTCGTGATCGCCCTTACCTTGGCGAACCTTCTTGCACTTGGCTGCCGACAGGATTTTCTTGAGTTTAGCGGCGTAGTCAGCCACATGAATCTCATGCAGCTTGCCGATATGCAATAGCGGTTAGTTCGCTGTTGATCTGAAACAGGACTTTGTCGTCACCATCCGGATAGCCGTTCGCATCCAAAAGCTCAGGAATAATTACCTGTAGTTTTTTGACCAGGGCATCCATGCTATCTGCTTCTGTTACCAAACCTGAAATATCGTTGCTGGTAGCAACCCACACCTTTACCTCGTCATCCCACGTTGCATGGACGATTAAAGGCTTTGGCTTTTTCATGCTCACCCCCGACTAGAGATCGCGTTGGCGCGCGCGCGGGCCGCGGAAAGCGTCGCGCGCCAATTGCCGCACCGCAGCGGACTGCAGCTTCGCCACGCCCCGCTTCGGAATCAGGTCGGCTGCCACCGCGTCAGCGCGCGTGATTCTATGTCGGACGCAGTATTCGGCGAGCTTGGTGGTGCGGGCAGTCAGCGTGTCGGCCATGATGAGATCCGATAATACGTTCGACGCCAATTGTAAGACAACCGCACCGCGACCGCAATAACATCCAGCGCTCGTTTGTCGCGCATCAGAAGTTCTTGCGCTGCAGGTCGAACAGGGCGGCGCCGCACAACAGCAGCGCATACACGGCGGTTTGCGCCAGCAGTTGCATGATCTCGGCCGCGGATGGAGCGCCATGGATCAGCCAGCCGGTCTGGGTCATGCGGTCCAGCCCGGGCAACAGAAAGGCGATCGCGTCGATGATGAAATTGACGAGTTTTTGGCCCAGGCTGAGCCCGTCCGACAAAGGGTTGGCCGCCATGATCTGCAGCGCGCTGATCGAGCGCGAGAGCAGATAAAAGCCGGCGACGGCCGCAAGCGCCGACATCACCTGCGTCAGCGAGAGCACGCAGAACAGCGCGAACGCGGTCACGATCAGCAGCTCGCACGCCAGCGACAGGCCCCACAGCGCAACCTGCGGCGCCGGCGCAAACAGCGCGAGCGGCAGGCTGGCTATCAGCGCGAGCGCGAGCGCGACCGCGGCGTAACCCGCCAGCTTGCCGAAAAAATAGCTGCCGCGCCGCAGCGGCCGCGACAGAATCAACTCCATCACCTTGTCGTTGAATTCCCGCACCATGCTGGTGACGACAAAGCTCGCCAGCACGAATACGGCGCCGACCCGCAGCAATGCGGCGAGCAGCGCCGCCTGGATCTGATTCGACTCGGTGATCGCCACCTGCTGCAGGAACTGGGTGAACGCCAGCCCGGCTGCCACCAGGATCAGCGCCAGCCACAGCAGCCGGTTGCGCAGCGCCTCGAGCAGGGTGTAGCGGGCGATAGGCAGGATATGGCGCAGCATGGCTCTTTCGACGGACGGGGCGGATGCGGTAAATTCCAGGCGCCACGCGTGCACCAAGTGCGCACCCGGCGTGTCTTTCTCAGGTTAAACTGCAAGCCTAACAAGTGCAAGCACCATGGCCACCGCTACCCTGACCCGCGCTTACCCGATGCTCATCAACCGCTACTGGCGGCTGCTGTTCGTCGCCATGCTGGTGTTGCTGCACCTCACCGCGATGCGCGGCGTGGAAGACACCTGGGCGCGCGCCCTCATGCTCGCCCACTTCGGCCTGTTCATCCTGTGGCAGCCGTTCATGCGCGGCGAGCAGAACCTGACGCCGCTGCAACTCGCCGCCATCGCGCTGGTATGCGTAACTGCGCTGTTTTTCTGGAACTGGTGGCTGATGCTGTCGTGGCTGTGCATGCTGGCCGGCGTGGTCGGCGGCAAGGTGTTCCTGTTTCAGGTGCGCTGGCAACGCTACTTCTATCTGACGGTGCTGCTGTATCTGGTGTCGCTGCTGCTGATCTGGGTGTTCCCGCAACTGCTGCCGGGGTTCGCGCAGACGCAGGAACTGAGGCAGCTCGCCCAGTACGGGCTGCCGCTGCTGTTCCTGGTGATGCTGGCCCTGCCGACGGAGACCGACAACGGGGAGGCGCCGCAGGTGGTGGATTTTTTCTACAGCGCGTTCCTGTTCATGATCGTCGCGCTGCTGGTGCTGGGGAGCTTCGCCTTCATGACCCTGGGCAGGGTGAATTATCCGGTCGCGCTTACCTACAGCCTGCTCCTGATCGCCGGGATATTGCTGCTGCTGGGACTCGCCTGGAACCCGCGCGCGGGCTTTGCCGGCCTGAGCATGTTGTTCTCCAGATACTTGCTGTCGGTCGGCCTGCCGTTCGAGAAATGGCTGTCGTTTTTGGCCGAGCTGTCGCAATGGGAAAGGCAGCCGGAAAAGTTTCTGCAGCACGCTTGCGCCGGTTTGGGCAAACTGCCCTGGGTCAGCGGCGGCACCTGGCGCAGTTCCGCCTATAGCGGCGAATTCGGCCAGCCGAGCAAGAACACGGTGGAATTCTCGGACCAGGAACTGCAACTACGCGTCTACACCCAATACGACCTGAGCCCGGCGCTGACCTGGCATTTTCATTTGCTCGGCCAGATGCTGGGCGAGTTCTATACGGCCAAACTGCGCGAACAGAAGCAGCAACAGCAGTCTTATTTGCAGGCGGTGTACGAGACCGGCGCTCGCGTGACCCACGACGTCAAGAACCTGCTGCAGTCGCTCAATGCGCTGTGCGCGGCGGCCGAGCAGGAAGCGGGCGGCGCGGACGAGCTGCAGGCGCTGATGCGGCGCCAGTTGCCGCTGATCACCCAGCGCCTGCAGCAGACTTTGGACAAGTTGCGCGCGCCGGCCAGCGACAACGCGAGCGTGGTGCAGGCGCGAAGCTGGTGGCGCAGCCTGCAGCGCAGCTATGCCGGCCAGACGATCGAGTTCCGCGACGGCGGGATCAGCGCCGAGGTGTCGCTGCCGCGGGAACTGTTCGACAGCGCCGCCGACAACCTGATACAGAATGCGCTCGGCAAGCGCAAGCTGCAGGGGGATTTCGCCATCAGCGTCAGCTTCGCCTGCGGCGAAACTGCCCGGCTGGAGGTGTGCGATGCCGGACGCGCGGTAGCGGCGGCAACCGCGCGCGAACTGCTGCGCGGGCCGGTACCCTCGGACAGCGGCCTGGGCATCGGCCTGTACCAGGTGGCGCGTCATGCCGAGGTCTCCGGCTTCACCCTGGCGCTGGCGCACAACGCCGATGGCAAGGTGTCGTTCGTCCTCTCCGGCGCGCTCAACCCTGCGGCGGAGCCGCCTGCCTCCGCGAGCGCCTAGCGCCTGCGCGCGACGGCGGCTTGGCGCCGAGGTGCGCTTCGAATACCACGAGGTGGGCGCAGCTGTTCCTGGCTCGCTTTGGTGACGGCGCTTACGCCAGAGACTCAGAATAAACCTATAATAGTAGGATTTTAAGACAAAGGCGGTGTGCGCACTAATTAATCCTTTCATAGTAGGATATTTGTTGATATTGACTACTTGGGCGCTTAAAATACTACTCTGATAGGAGATTAATTATGAAGCGCGTGATTGCCACCCCTTTACCTTCGGATCCGTTTGTCTCGGATGCCCGCGTCCTTGGCGCTGCGGTTCGCGCGGCGCGTACGGCGGCGGGGCTGACGGTGGAAGACGCTGCGCTAAGCATCGGGGTCGCAAAGCAAACCCTGTCCGACCTGGAGGCCGGCAAGGAATCCGTCGGCCTGGGGCTTGTGCTTCGTATCACGCGCGACCTCGGGGTCGCCCTCTTCGTGGCGCCGGCCACGCAGCGTGAACGTTTTCGCCGGATGCTCACCTCGACCGGAAATGCCTGATGCGGCTCAACGTCTTCATCGAGCAAACGCTGGTCGGCGTGCTCGAGCACGAGCCGCAGACGAACCGCTTTGCCTTCAGCTACGCGCCGTCGTGGCTCGGCTCGCCCGACCGGTTTGCCCTGTGTCCAGCGCTTCCGCTCCTTCACCCGAAGGGCGAGACGCTGGATTCGCACAGCGCGGCGGTTCGCCGCTTCTTTGAAAACCTTTTACCGGAGGGCCATGCTCTCGACGATGCGGCCGCGGCCAACAAGGTCTCAACGGCCAATCTCGTCGGATTGCTGGTGGCACTCGGCCGGGAAACCGCTGGGGCACTGCGCATACATCCGACCGATGCGACTGAGACCGCCCGCCCGGACGCGCCCGAGGCGGACGCGCACCCGGTGCGGCGCATGCTCGCGAGAGAAGAGCTCTCCCGGCGCATCCGCGCGCGGCCCGATCTGCCGTTTGTAGTGTGGGACGGCAAAATCCGGCTTTCAATTGCCGGCTACCAGGACAAGATTGCGGTCTACACCGAGCAAGGGCAGTGGTTTCTGGTCGAAGGCGTGAGTCTCGCGTCCACCCACATCCTCAAGCCGGAGCCCGTGTCCGACCGCCTGGCGGGGCTCACCTCCAACGAATTTCTGTGCATGCGACTTGCGCGCCAAATCGGCTTGCCGGCCGCCGAGGTGGAGCTGGTGCAGGTGCCCGAGCCCGTGCTCGTGGTCACCCGATTCGACCGTCGCGTGGAAGGCAACGTCGTGCGCCGGCTTCACGTCATCGACGCCTGCCAGGCGCTCGGCCTTGCCTCCGCCCTCAAGTATGAGCGCCCTTATGGGGATAGCCGGGACGTGCGGCACATTCGAGACGGGGCATCCATGCCGCGCATCTTCGGGCTTCTCGGGATGAGTCCGAACCCGGCGGCGCAACGGTTGCGCCTGCTTCGCTGGCTCATCTTCCAGGTGCTGATTGGCAACACCGATGCGCATGCGAAGAACCTCACGTTCTTCGCCGGGATCGAGGGGCTGAGCATCGCGCCCGCTTACGACCTGGTGAGCGTGCTCGCGCTCGAGGCTGCCCCTCTCGAGAGCAGCTATGCGATGGCAGTGGGCGACGCCTTCTCGACTGATGATCTGTCGGCGTTCGAGTGGGCGAATTTCGCAAAGGCGTGCGGGCTCGCGCGGCGGCTGGTCGCGAACGAACTCTCCCGCCTCGCCCGACAGACGCTGAAGGTGTTGCCCGAAGTGGAGCAGGAAGTGCTTGCCGGCGGGGCGCTTCCCGCCCCGGTGCACGCGGCCTGCGAGGTCATTCGAACCCAGGCAACCCGGCAGGCCCTCATAGCCGGTGAGGTAGCCAAAGTGCCGAAAGACATGTTTTGAGGTGCAAGCGGTATAAGAAAAGCCCCGACACGCGACTGGGGCGGAGAAGCGTTAGCGCTCAATTCGTTCCCAAGGATTGGGATTGTTTCCGGCAGAGCTATATCTCCTCATAATCGCCTCATTATTGTTGATTATCTTCTCAATAATGATAAAATAATACCCATCCACTCAATTATGAGAAGATAGATCCACCGGTAATGGGACACCCGGAAGATGGCTAAACCAGAGATTTCGTTCGCGATCCTTTCCCTGTTGGAGAGCCTTTATGCCCAGGGCCATGAGGCGGTTTCGCCCGGGCAGATAAAAAAACAGTTAGGCGAGAGCCGCGCGACTATCAACCGCTATCTGAAGCAACTGGTCGACGACAAGAAATTGGTTCCAACCGGCAAGGGCCCGGCGACCAAGTACCGTCTTCCAGCCACCCACGTTAGCGCAGTGGCCGAGACGGTCGAAGCAAGCGACCGCGCTCAGGCATTCCTATCGCCAACTCTGAGTCCCGAGGCATTGGAACTCAGGGCCAAACTTAGCCGGCCACTGGGTGCGCGGCTCCACGTTTCCTACCAGCGGAAATTCGTCGACGACTATGCACCGAACACGTCGTCGCTACTGCCCCAGCCGCTAGCGGAGGCCCTCTACGCCGAAGGTCGAATGACTGGGCAGCAGCCGGCCGCGACGTACGCCAGAAAAGTGCTCGAACAGCTACTCATTGACCTCTCCTGGGCCTCGTCCCGACTCGAGGGCAATCGCTACTCCCTGCTCGAGACCCAGGAGCTTTTCAAGACCGGGCGAGGCGCAGGTGACGCTTTCGACCCGGACAAGATGATGTTGCTCAACCACAAGGAGGCAATCGAGTTCATGGTCGATACCGTTCCGACCTACGGCCTGACCGTCCCCGTAGTGAGGAACATCCATGCGGTGCTCATGAAAAACCTGCTTGCGAATGACCAGGCCGCGGGAGCGATTCGGACAACGCTGGTCAATATCACGGATACCGTCTATGTCCCTACACAGGTTCCCCATCTCCTGGAAGAAATGCTGAACCAAATCGCGGAGAAAGCCCGTCTTATCAAGAACCCGATCGAAGCGGCGTTTTTCCTATGGGTCAACCTCGCCTATCTCCAGCCCTTCGAAGATGGGAATAAGCGCGCGAGCCGCCTCAACGCAAACATTCCCTTGATGCTCTACAACTGTGCCCCGCTGTCATTCCTGGATGTCGCTCCCTCCGATTACACTCAAGCGATGCTCGGCGTATATGAACTGCTCGACGTAAGGATTGCGGTCGAGGTTTTTGCCTGGACCTATCGCCGCTCGGTGGCAAAGTATGCAGTGGTCCTCCAGTCGATGGGCTTACCTGACCCATTTCGAACAAAATATCGCGAGTTGCTTAGCGAGGGAGTGCAACGAGTCGTCAGAGACGCACAGCCAGTTGCAACCGCCGTCGCGCAAATGGACCTACCAGAGAAAGAAAAATCGGCATTCGAAACCATGTTGCGCAAGGAACTCGAGCACCTGCAGGTATTTAACTGCGCGCGTTATCGCCTGACGATTGGACAAACTGAGGCCTGGGTCAGCAAAGGACGAGCGGTTAACTGAGGTCGCAAATTGGCTCCGTACGCGTTGCCATTGATTCTCGCAGGCGCTCGCGCGAAGGTATTGGTGACGCCACAACGTCCGCCGCGACGCGCTGTTGGACCGCGCCTACACGGATTCACGCAGAACATTCGCCATGCGCGTCTGCCAACCTGGGCCAGTAGCCTTCCATCGCGCCAGCGTATCGGGCGACAACCTAAGACTAATTGCAACTTTTGATTCCGCAGACTTGGGCCGTCCGCGTGGTTTTAACATGGCAGCCGCGGTACGAGCGCCAAATATCTTAGGTAAAACCTCTTTCGCCGGGCGGGCTTTGGCAATCATCTCCATGGTCCACTCCGGATTTTCGCGGATAGCTGTCTTAGATTTGGGTCGCTTTTTCATATCGCTTCACCTCTCGCCTATTGGCTTTACGCAGACTGATGACCCGAGGTTTTCCCTCGCGGGGCGTGAACACCGCGCTATGCAGGCGACCCGCAATGAAGCCGAGCACGCAGTAGCGCCGTTCCCCATAGTCTTTGCGCGTGTCTTCCCAGATTAGGGCTGTCGCCCAGTCAAGGTGTTCGGCAAGGTCCATTGAAAGCTCAGTTTATCCAGAAATGAGCCATTACCGGGGCAAACTATTGCTGGTGGAGGTTCATCGAATCAGGGTTCGTCAATGAAGATCTGAGCGTTCGGGGACATAGGTAACAGATTTGTCCGGGGACATGGCCGGCAACCGCGGCGATCATTTGCGCAACCACGGTTTCCTGTGGTGCGCGGGCGTATGGCTGACGAATACCGCGTCGTTGGCAGCGGAGCTATTGCGCGGGCCGGTCCCGTCGGACAGCGGCCTGGCCATAGGCCTGTACCATGTAGCGCGTCATGCCGAAGCCTGCGGCTACGCGCCGGCGCTGGCGCACAACACGGACGGCAAGGTGTCGTTCGTGCTCTCGGGCCCGGTCACGCCGGCCGCGGACGCGGCAGCAAGATCCGTCTAGCGGTATGGCTTTCCACTGGCCGAGGTCCGCAGTCGGGCGCAGTTATATAGGGAGCTATCGCGACGGACCATGCCTGCGCACCGTCTTTGCACAGGAGCGCATCCAGGGTCTTGTGGCGTCTTCACCTCGCTAGGCGAACGCCAAACGGTACCCCTTTGGCGCGGGAATAGGATCACCGAATTCCCGCGCGGTATCCAGCCACAGCGCAATTGCTTGCTGCGCGTTGGCGAGCGCGGTTTCCGGCGCATCGCCGTGCGCCATGCAGCCCGACAACTCGGGTACCTCGGCGATGAACGCCTGGTCGGCTTCGCTCCAGTACAGGATGATTTCGTATTTGTGTGTCATTCGCCGGTTTCCAGATTATGCCGCACGAGGACTGCCCGCACCTGCCGCACCTGATAAGGTTTCGCGTTGCTGCCGTCCCGCTGTAAATTGATGCGTTCTTCGATTCCATCGCGCCTGAATACATGATGGCTGCCGCGCGTACGTTCCTCGAAACCCAATTTCAACAGCAGACCGCGCAGTTCGTCGAACCCGATGTTGGCGTCGGAGCGGCCGAGCAGGATTGCTGTTATTAGTTTGGCATACTTGCCCACGGCAGGGAATATATCAAATCGCAACACCGGCTGCCACGCATTTGGCGGAAGCATGGGGGCGAAGAACTTAGCGGGTAGGCGTTTACCGCGGTCGATGGCGGCGGGGGCGCCGATACGCCGGCGCTTCATCGGCGCGGTCGAGCCGGCCGCGGGGCCGGCTGCCGCCTAGGGAAGCACGCCTGCCGCGATAAGCTTCGAGTACAACGTGCCAACCGATATCCACAGGACCTGATCGTCGAACTCGCCGCCGGTCGCGCCGGCCGGCGCGGGTGTATGGCTTACGAAGACCGCATCGTTGGTGGCGGCGCGGTTTTCATTGGCGGCCTCGTCTGCTCCGAGGGCTGCGGGCGACCGCCCGTTCTTGCCCGGTGAGTATATGATCGCGACGACAGTGGTTGTACCCGTGACCTGATTCGCGGCCGCACCACACCCCCCCGGGGGGCCGGCCACGATCCCGGTCGCCGACGCGCATACGATCAGATCGTCGGGCAGCACGGGGCCGCTTATTGAAATGTTGGCTCTATAGTTTGTTATCAGGGTGGCCTTGTTGGTGAAGTTGTCGGAGGTCGTCATTGGCGCGGTGCGTCGAGAAACCGCGTAGCGAATGCGGTTGCCCCATGCGTCCTGGGCGAATCCCTGCGTGTCGACCGGCTGGTAACCGATGGTGACGGCCGGCAGCAGACCATAGGTGATGGGGGCGATGACGCCACCATAATAGTCGTAGGTATTATCACCCGCTATTCCACAGACACCGCTAGCCTGGCGCACCTCGGTGCCTACCGAGGTCGCGTCTTGGTACATAGCCGGGCAGGGGAGGCGTCCATTCGCAATCGCATAGCCGAGAATCGCGTCGCGCGCGGCTTCGAGCCGGCTCTGAGTATCGTTCCAGTTGCGTTGCTCCGTTTGCGCCGAAACCATCGCCATCGTGCCGCCCAGCAGGAGAGAGACGATAACCAGCACGATGGCGAGCTCGGCCAGCGTGAATCCCGGCTGCCGCCAGGACGGGCGAATTCGGTGCGGGTGCAATCGCTTCACGGGCAGGCGCCGTAAGCTGCGGGATCCCCGGGGGGCGCTACCGCCGCGCCGGGTACGGTTATCATCGTGCCGCTGCTGGCGCTGAAACATTTGACCGCGAGACCGGTATCGATGGCGTACACGATGTCGTTGAAAGTACTGCTCGCAGCGGCGGCCTGATAGTTGTCGCCGCCGGTATCGGCGAGAATACTAGTGGGATTTGAGCCTTCGACATAGTTGGCTATTTTGCCTTTGTCGCTGTTGGCGGCGGTATTCCGCGGTTGGGTGACTTGGCCTGCCGCATTGGTAAGCTTGTCGCCGGCGAAGATCACGACCGCCGCGTAGGTGCCGGCACCGTTGACCTTCAAACAGGTCGAACCAGTGCAGGAGTCCATCGGCGAATCGTTGGCGTTCGGGTTGTACTTATTGGCGACGGCATAGAACAACTGGTCCTTCCAGTTTTCGTACCATATTTTCTGGTCGGCCGTGTAAGAGCAGTAGGAGCTGTTGGTGAAAATGTAGGCGCTGTTGGTGCCGTAGTCGGAAATGGAGGAGGAAATGTTGTTACTCGTGTTGCCGCGGGAGGTATTGACCTTGAAAGACAGGCGGCCCGCCGTAACGCCGTTGGTGTCGTTGTAGTTGGCGTTGACCGCGTAAGTCGGAACTGAGGTCGTCGACAGGGATACGTTGCTTGCCCAGGGCAGGCGCTTGTCGTTCGGGTAGCCGTTGCCGTTATTCTGTCCGTACATGGCGGTGCATTCGGCTGCAAGGCGGGTGAGCGAGCGCAGATAATTGTTGAAGTCGGAGCGCTTCTTGATCGCGTTCCAGATGTCCGCGCGGGTGATGTACACCAGCTGGTCGTTGAAGGTGTCGCTGCGTGTCCCGGCGATGAAGGGACTGGTGTCGGTGACTTTAGGGGGTGAGGAAGGCGTGACCAACGTGCTGTTATTGATAATGTTGTTATTGATGTCTTTGCCGGATTCCAGATACGCGGCGGCGGTGTAGTTTCCGCCGCAAGACGGAACCAGGTTGGTTGGCGCGAGCCACCCTGCGGGCGTAGTCCGGTCTTGGCCAGCCAACGCGCTGCCCGGGGCGAAAATCACCGCCACTGCCTGATTGTCCGCGCTCGATCCGGCCAGAGTGTTGCCGTTGCTATCGACGACTGTGAACTGGCCGTTGGTGTCCCAGTTCATCATGTTGGAGGTCGTGGTGCTGCCCGATACCCCATTGGGAGTGTTCTTGTATGTCCCGGAAACCGCGTACCAGAGGCACTCCCGCGAACCGTCCGTCAGCGCGTCTAGCCCCAGCGCTTTCCAAGGCAGTCTGCCCATGACGCTCACCAGCGAACTGACGCAGCTCCCGCTCCCGGCAGCCATGCCTTCCGCATTGATTCCCGGTCCCCGGTCGGGGCAGGGCAGATAACCCGGAACCCGGTTCGCGTGCGTAGGGTCGTCCATATAAGTCACTGCATAAGCGATCAGCGCTTCCTTCGCCTGCGCCAGTGCGGCATAGGTTTTCTGGTCCCGCGCCCGCGCCAAATCGCCTGCACTCCGGTGCAGGCCGGCCACCACTGCATAGATGAGCACGGGGATGATCAGGGCGAGCAGAATCAGCAAGGCGGCGCCGCGCTGGCGTGCGGGTAAATGTATCCAGGCGCTACTACGCATGGCTCTAGCGGGTCGGCGCCGGCGATGAGGCAGCGGCGCCAGGCCGGGTCGCCGGCTGGACTTGACGCGAGGATTTCCCTACCGTGATCTCGCCGCCGTTCAGCTTGTCGCGCACTTCGCCACTCATGCGCTCGTAGATCTGGCCGATCTTGAGGCTGACGCCGGGCTCGCCTTGGTTCGGCACCACGGTGACCCGGGCCGGATCGCGGCCGGCGTGGCTATCATACTGGGGCACGCCGTTGATCCAGACGGCGGTCTTGCCGCTGGAGCGCTGCACGTGGCCCTCTAGCGTGAGCGGGCCTTCCTTGATCTGCGGCGCCTCTTCCTCGGCGCGGTTGGTCGCCCGCCTGCGGTCCAGGTCCTGGCGCTGCTGCGGCGTGAAAAACAGGCGGCCGAGCTCTTCCGCTGCCGCTGCGGCGGGAGCGGCGAGGCACAACAGCATCAAGGCAAGCGAGATGAGCGGGCGCATGAATACTCGGGCTCCGGGCTGCTGCCAGCCAGACACGCAACGCAATGTTTCATTATATCCCCGGGATTGGCAGACGGGTTAAGCCGGCTTGTCCGGTAGTATCTCAGTTTGACTTGTAACGATTGGTCGCCCGTGCGTTTTATGTGGGCATAACGTGCGCGGGAATGAAAAACTCACCGCTGAGTCAATTGGACTCACAAGTTGCACAAATGAAAATCCCGCCGAAGCGGGTGGAAACCAGGAAGAGTTGGATTGACGGAAGAAAAAGGCTTGATCTGCGGCATAGTCGCCGCGTCACAACGTTTCTAGATAAGTCTTCACATCTTCTGCAGAGGAAATAGCGGGTCCGAGTGGTTGTTCCAAGTCAGCGTCATGCTCGCCAAAGGCCCACCGCAGATCAATCATTGAGTTGTGCAAATCAGCAACAGAAGCGATTGCGGCAGCGTATTCGTCTACTACCGCTGTTTTGTGGTCACCGTTTAATTCTGGTGCTCTACGAGCGACATCCCGCTTATCAATTAGAAGCTGGTGAAGACCTTGAAGACCAGTTTCAACTTCTTCAAAGAGAGCGCAAAGTGTTCCATCTTCATCAATCGGTTTTACGCGTTCGCATTTTTTCAGATGATCAGCCGCTTTTGAGGCAAACGCCGCGTCCGCCTTTGCACGATTTTGTACCCATACAAGCCAGTCTACAGTCTGCTCAATGGCTTTCAGAAGCCTAATGTTCTTGGTGGTGGACTCTGACACCGACTCGCAAAATTGACGCACTTCTGCCGGCGCAGCAGCAACTGTCTTCGTCGCGTCCATTATCTGTCCCTATCTCGGTGTTTCAACTTGCATTTGTGGCGCGCAGCCGCGTTGCACAGCGCAAGACATGATTATACCGTCCAAGTTCATAAAGCAACAGAACCCTTACATTCACCCTTACATTCAAACTGAGACACTACCAAGGGCCTAGGCCGGCTTGTTGTGACGAACGGTGATCAGGTCGAAAACGCACGCGGCCTGCAACCGCGAGGCGAGCGTGGTCCCGCCGCTGCCGCGTTCCGCGCGCTGCACGTCGCAGCTTCTCGCCGACAGGTACGATTTGCCGCGCTTGGTCAGATCGTCGATGAAGTTGAGCAGGTCTTCCTCGTGCAGCAGCTGGATCTCCATTTTCACGCGGCTGGCCACGAAATTGACGCCGCCGCCGGCGCCGAAGCCGGGATAGTCGAGCGCTCTCTGCGACTCGATGCTGTAGCTGATATTGAACAGCCGCCGCTCGTTCTTGATCGCCGTGATGATGTCGACCCAGTCGAGGCGCTTTTCCTCGCCTATGATGCCGCGCGCCGCCAGCGCCTGGTACTGCTGCAGGTTGGCCTTGATTTCGCGCTCTTCCTCGTTGGCGCTGGCAAGTCGGGTCTGCACCTCGGCGCGCTGCGCGAACGCGCTCGCGCCCAGCTTTTTCGTTTCCTGCAAATAATCATCGGCGGCGAAATAGCAGGCCACCCCGGCGAGGGCCAGGGCGACGCAGGCCGCCACGGGCAGGCGCAGCCGCTTCAGGTCGCTTGCGCCGAGCTTCATCCGCCGAGCCTCCTGCCGACGGTGACGGTGAAACGCGCGTCTTCCACTATCGCGCGCTCCGATCCGATGTTGCCCGCGAGCGTATCGTCCGTGGCGATGTCGAAGGGCATGCGTACCCCGAGGATCTCCATCTGCGGGATCTTTTTCAGCGCGGCGACGAACTGATTGGTCATGTCGGTAATCGAGCGCAGATCGGCGCGGCGCGCGCCCACCACCCGCGCCGAAACGGTGGCCAGTTGATAGCCCGGGTCGGCGGCGGGTGCAGCCGCGGGCGCGCCGGCGGCGGCCGGCGCCGGCGCGGCGGCCCTGGGCGCCGCAGCCTTGGCGCCGCTCTCCTGCGGCGGCTTGCCGACGCGCCACTCGATGCGCTCGATCTCCACCTGCGGAAAGCCCGCCAGCGCCTTGCTGATTTCCGCGAACAGGGTGGCCGGGGAAGCCGTCTGCTTCTCCAGCGTTCGGTATTGCTTGATGGTGGTCTTGAGGTTTTCGGTGGAGGTCGGTGCCGGCGGGAAAGTGGCGGTGACGCGCGCGTATTCGGCGCTGATCGCATCAAACTGGGTCTGATCGGACTGGATCTGCCGGCGCAGGTTGTATACGTCGAAGAGTTGCACCCCCGCGTACAGCAGGCCCGAAACGAACACCGCCATGCCGGCCGCGTACAGGCCGTTGCTGATCTGCCACAGCTGATAATGATGCCGCTGCTGCGCCTGCGCGAACTGCTCCGCCGGGGCGGCGGTGGCGGCGGCGTGCAGGAACAACGCATCGCAAGGCGCGCCGGGTGGAAAGCTGGAGAGGCCGGCGGCGCGACACTGGGTGTCCGCGTTGATCACATGGAAGCGCAGCACCTCGCTGCTGCGGCAAGCCTCGGTGAGCGCGGCATGATACTGCCCCGCGGCCAGCACCATCACGTCGATCGGCGTATTCGCTGCCGGCAGCAGGCGCATGGTCACCAGATATTGCTGCAGGCGCGCCGATTCGCTGGCGCAGGCGGCGGCCACGCCCGCTGCATCCTCCAGGTTCAGCCGGCCGATGCGGGAAAAGCGGATTTTGCCGTCCTCGACATAGCTTTGCCGGAGGCCGGTCTGCTGCACGCTCACCAGCAGGCAGCGCGGCGCTTTGAGCCTGGCGCCTTTGATCAGGGCCGGCGCGAGCAGTGCGGTGGAATAGACCCCGACCAGGCGGACTTGGTTCTGTTCCAGCGCCGCGAGCCAGGGCTGGAACTGCTGCGTGTGGGAGAACGACGCGTACAGGACTTTCTCGTTGCGCCGCTCGCCCTGCTCGTAACCGAGCGACAGGCTGAGGGTGAGGCTGGTGTCGCGGTAGCGCTGCGCGAGCTTGCGTGCCAGCACCTGTCGCCGGTCCTTGCGGCTGAGGTAGGGGATGGTGTCCTGGTGGTAATCCTCTTCAACCACGTCGACCACCAGGTAGTACAGGTTGCGCGAGCGGGCGAGATAGGCGGAGAAAGCGGCGAGCCCGGAGTCGTTGCGCTCGAAGCCGGCATCGACGACCAGCTTGCCGCGCGACAGGCTATGGGCGGTCAGCCGGTTGGCGGTGAGATACAGCAGGCGTTTTTTCCGCAGCATCATGAATCTAGAACTTGATCTTGCTGATGGAGTCGTAGATGGGGCCCAGAACCGACAGCATCACCCAGCCCAGCAGCGCGCCGAGGATCACGGTCATGGCCGGCTCGATCATCACCTCCACCTTGCCGATGGCATCCTTCACGTCGCGGTTGTAGAAGTAGGATACGTTGAGCAGCGCGTTGTCGAGTTTGCCGGAGGATTCCCCCACCCGCAGCATGCGTATCACCAGCGGCGGGAACAGGCCCACGTCCTGGAATGCGGTGGAAACGTTCTTGCCTTCGGCGATCTGCTGTCCGGCGCGCGCGAGGCCTTCCTTGATCACCAGGTTGCCGGCAATGTCTTCGGAGCTCTTGATGCAGTCGAGGATGGTGATGCCGGAGGCATACATCATGGCGAAGATGCTGGCGAAACGCGACAGGATGATTTTGCGCTGGATCGTTCCGAGGAGCGGCACGCGCAGCTTGAAATCGTCGAATTTGTAGTGAAACGCCGGGCTGCGCTTGAGGGCAAGCCTGATGCCAAAGAAGGCGATTACCGGCATGGCCAGGACCGCCCACCAATAGTCGATGAAAAAGCCCGACACCTGGATCAGGATGCGTGTCTGCAGCGGGATCGCCTGACCCGTGCCCTTGATGAAGCCGATCATCTGCGGCACCAGGTAGATCATCAGGAACATGGTCACCGCCAGCACGATGCTGCCGACGAAGGCCGGGTACATCATCAGTTTTTTCGTCTGCGAGATGAGTTCGTCCTCCCATTTCAGGTTTTCCGCGAGGCTTTTCAGAACCTGGGACATGCGCCCGGTTTCCTCGCCCGCACGGATCAGGTTCGCGAACACCTTGGGGAACACGTCGGTATAGTCGCCCATGGCGGCCGACAGGCCCTGCCCGCCCTGGATGCTTTCGATCAGGCCGCTGATGACCTCGCGAAAGCGCGGGTTCTCGACGCTGTCGCGCAGGTCGGTCAGCGCCTCGAGGATGGCCACGCCGGCAGACGTCAGTTGCTCCAGGTGGAAGCAGAAGTTGATCAGCTCGGGCCGCCCGATCGCGCCCTTGAACAGGCTCGCGCGCCTGCTCGCCGGTCCGCCGACGATAAGGTCGAGCCCCATGCGCTGCAGCCGCAGTTCCAGGTCGATCACGTTGATGGCTTCGATCTGCCCCATGAGCGACTTGCCGCGGCTGTTGATCGCCTTGTAGGAGTACAGCGCCATGCGTGTGGAGGGGCGGCGGCAGGCGCGCTACATGCGGTCGGTGAGATCCACCACTCGCATCAGCTCGTCCAGCGTGGTCGTGCCCTCGAGTACGCGCCGCGCGCCGTCGTCGGCGAGGGTGTGGAAACCCTTGGCTATCGCGGCGCGCTGCAATTCGCGCGCGGTGGCGCGGCGCGCGATCAGCTCGTCCAGGTCGACGTCCAGCTTCAGTATCTCCATGATCGCCAGCCGCCCGCGGTAGCCCTGGAAGTCGCAGTGGTCGCAGCCCACCGCGCGGTACACGGTGGGCGGCCGGTCGGTCTTCGCCCCGAGCAGGCGGCATTCGGCCGAAGTCGCGGTGTAGGGCTGGCGGCAGTGTTTGCACAGGCGCCGGATCAGCCGCTGGGCGATGATGCCGATCATGTTGCCGGCCATGACCTCGGGCGTGACGCCGGTGTCGAGCAGGCGCGGAAAGGCGCCCACGGCGGAATTGGTGTGCAGCGTGGAATAGACCTGGTGGCCGGTCATGGCGGCGCGGAATGCCATTTCGGCGGTTTCCTCGTCGCGGATTTCGCCCACCAGAATCACGTCCGGGTCCTGGCGCATGAGGGAGCGGATGCCGTTGGCGAAGTCCATTTTTGCGGCTTCGTTCACCGACGTCTGGCGGATCAGGGTCATCGGGTACTCGACCGGGTCCTCCATGGTCATGATGTTGATCGTGTCGGAATTGATGTCGTTGAGGATCGAGTACAGGGTGGTGGTCTTGCCGCTGCCGGTCGGGCCGGTCACGAGGATGATGCCCTCGGGCCGCGAGATCAGGCGCTTCAGCAAATCGAGCTGGCTCGACTCCAGTCCCAGCCCGTCCAGCGGCACGATGCCTTTTTGCCGGTCGAGAATCCGCATCACCACGTTCTCGCCGTGGCTGGTGGCCTGCGAGGCGACGCGGAAATCCACCTGCCTGCCGGTCAGGGAGAGGGAAATGCGCCCATCCTGAGGGGCTCGCGTTTCGGCGATGTTCATTTTCGCCAGCACTTTGATGCGTACCGCCATCGCCGGCCAGTAGGTCTTGTGCAGCGAGCGGATCTGGCGCAGCACGCCGTCGATGCGGTAGCGGATGCGCAGGAAATTCTGCTCCGGCTCGAAGTGGATGTCGGACGCATTTTTCCCGACCGCGTCGGCGAGCAGGGCCGCGATCAGCCGCACCACCGGCTGGCTGTACTGCTCGCCGGCCCCGGCCATGCTCTGGTAGTCGACCTCGCCGGTCTCGATTTCGTGCAGGATGCCGTCGATGGAGAGTTCGTGGCCGTAGTACTGCTCTATGGCGCGGGAGATCTCGGTGTCGCCCGCCAGGCGCGATTCCAGCTCCAACTCGCCGCGCAGACGCGCGCGCAGCTGGTCCAGGGCGACGAGGTTGTTGGTATCCGACAGCGCCACGATGAGCGTGCCGCGCTCGCGGTCCAGCGCTACCGGGAAGATGTGATGGCGCAGCGCGAAATCGCGCGGCACCAGCTTCATCGCGCTCGAGTCGATGATGATCTGCGACAGGTCGACGCTTTGCAGCCCCAGCTTTTCGGACAGGGCGTCGCGCAGCGTGGCTTCGGAAACGAAGCCGAGGTTGACCAGGAGCTTCCCCACCGGAAGCTTCGACTTCATCTGCTCCAGCAGCGCGATGCGCAACTGGTCCTCGGTCAGGATGCCCTGCGAGATCAGGATCTGGCCGATGTGGCGCTTGGCCGCGATCGCGGTGGTCGGAGTGGCCGGGGAATTCATGGTCAGCGCTCGAGCTGCGACACCCGGTTGCTTACCTGGGCTCGGTCGAAGGAAACCGGGCGGCCTTGCGCCAGCGCCAGCGCGCGCCGGTAATACTCGAGCGCCGGCTTGGTCTGGTGCATCCGGTCCAGGCTGATCGCGAGATTGTAGGCAAAGTCGGGGTGCTCGGGGTCGCTGGTGTAGGCCTGGAAATAGGCTTGCTGTGCCTCGGCCCAGCGGCCCTGCGCCGCGTACTGATTGCCCAGGGTGAAATGCAGGAAGCTCGCATCGGGCTGCGCGGCGATCATGTTTTTCAGGCGCGACTCCGCCGCCAGCGGGTCGACTTGCCCGCGCAGGCCGATGAGACCGGCTTGGGCGTAGGCGTCGCGCGGATCGAGCTCAAGCAGGCGCGTGTAAAAGCTCTCGGCGGCGTCATAGCGCTTGGCCTGCGTTGCCACGGCCGCGAGTCCCAGCAGCGCATCGCGGCTGTCCGGGTTGGTGCGCAGCACCTGCTGGTAATTCTCGCGCGCCCTGGCCAGGTCGCCGGCATTGAAGGCCTGGTACGCGCTTTCCAGTATCGGGTCGGACTGCAAGCGGGCAGGCGTGATGGTGATGTCGCTCTCACGCCGGGCCGGACGGCGCTGCGGCGCGGCTGCAGCGCCACCAGCAGTGGCGGCGGCGGACGCGCCCTGGCGCGCGAAGACAGGGCCGCGCGGAGCAGCCGGAACAACGGCCGGTGCAGGCGCCGGCGCTGCGCGCGCGGTGGAATCGCCGGTTGCCGCCGCGGCTGGCTGGGTGCCGGCAGGCGGTATCACGGTGGCCGCCGCGGGCGTGCCCGGCGCAGCCGCAGCCACCGGCGGGGGGGCGGGTTGTGCCGACGGCGGCGGCAGCTTGTAGTTGTTTTTCGGCTGCATCTGGTACCAGAAGTAGCCGACCGCGCCCAGCCCGAACAGGACCAGTGCGCCTACGGTGAGGTAAAACGGCTTGCGCGGGTTGACGTCCAGTTCCTTGGCCTCGAATACCTGCTGCGCCTGTTTGCGTTCCGCCGCTTCGCCAGGCGGCGTATACGCGGTTTCGTCGGGTGGCGTATAGCTGGTTTCAACCGGCGCTGCCCGCATTGCGGGAGCGGCTTGCGCGGCCGGCGCCGCTCGCGCCGGCGGTTCCTCGGGAGCGAGTTCGAGCGGCGGCTTATCCACGCGTCGGGCCGCGGGCGCGGATTCGGCCAGGCTCAGATCCTCGCTATGGACCTCGATCTCCATCGGCTGCGTGATGTCGGGCAGTCTGTCGCGCGTGAACGGCGGCTCGCCCGTAGCCGGCGGCGATTCTTTCGCCGCCTGCTTCGCCAGCTCGGCCTTTTTCAGCGCTTCGAGCAGCAGGCTCATCGCGGCGTGCCCTGCGGATCACCCAGGAGCGGCGGTTTGCCGGGGTTGGGCGCGGCCATGAACTTGTCGTCGGGCAGAAAGGTGCGGTAGCCGCGGTAATCGCCTTCTATACTGGCATCGCGGATGATGATCGGGCGAATGAACACCACCAGCTCGGTCTTGGTGTTGGTCTGATTCTTGTTTCCGAAAAACCCGCCGTAGCCGGCGAGGCGGCTCGCGCCAGGCACGCTGTCCTGATTATCAGTGACCTCATCCTGAATCAATCCGCCCATCACTGCGATCTGGCCGCTGTGCACGTTGATCAGCGACTCCATTTCGCGCGTCTGGATTACCGGAATATTGCTGGGAAGGATAAGGGCCGGATTGGGGTCTCGAATATTGTCCACAATGCTTGATATGCTCGGCCGCACGTTGAGCAGTACGGTGTCATGATCACTGATCTGCGGTGTCACGTTCATGATCAAGCCGACGGCCACGATATTGGGTGTGGTGGTGACTGACTGAGTGGAGCCAACATTGACTGTTGAGGTCGTACTCGCCTGAGTGGTGAAATAAATTTGGTTTTTCACCACCTTCAGGATCGCGGTCTGATTATTCAAAACTGTCAGCCGCGGGCTGGAGAGCACGCGCACGTTGCCGAACGATTCGAGCAGTTTCACCGAAGCGAGCAGTTTGCCGTAATTGGGCGCCGCGGCGCCAATTACGAATATGCTGTCGTTCTTCGACGCGGTAGCAGTGCCGGTGACGGATTGGTTGAAGGTAAATCCGGCCGAACCCAGGCGTCCCGCCGACCAGTCTATGCCCTGCTGATACTGGTTGCTCAACTGCACTTCGACGATGGTGGCTTCTATCAGCACCTGGCGTCTGGCGTTGGACATCACTTGGTCAAGGAATTCCTGAATTTTTTCATGTTGGCGCGAGGTGGCGCGGATGCTGAGCACGCCGGACTCGGGGTTGGCGATGACCGAGGCCGCCTCGCGGAAAGTTGCTGCCGGTTGCGCCGGCGTAGCCGCAGCCGCAGCCGCAGCGCCGGGAGCAGCGCCCGCAGCACCCGGCTGCGGCGCCGGCGCGGCAGGCGCGGGCTGTGCGCCTGCCTGTCCCGGCGCGGGAAGAATCTTATCGGTCTCGTGCAGTATGTCCTGCACGTTCTTCACCAGCGTATCCCAGAAATGGTTGGTTGCCTTGCTGGTCATCGAAGTGGACGACTGATTGCCGCCGGCGCCGCCACCTCCGCCTCCTCCGGTCGCGCCCGGCGTCGCCACTTGCGTCGAGGTGCCGACTTTGCTTTCGGTGTCGCGCTGCATGTTGACGTAATCGATCTTGTAGATGCGCAGATAGGGGGTATCGGGCATCACCGCCAGGTTCGGGCCGTCGAGTTCGTAGCGCATGTTCACCTGCTTCGCGATGCGCGCGAGCAGTTGCTGCAGGGTCTGGTCGATGGCGTTGAGCGTGACGCTGCCGACGATGCCGGAATGAATGTCGATGTTGAGCTTGGCGTCGCGCGCCAGCGCGAACAGCAACTCCTCCACCTTGACGCTGTTGACCACGACGCTATAGGTTTCCGGCCGCGCTGCGGGCTTGGGCCTGGGCAATATGGGCGTGATTCGCACCGGATCGGGGATGTCGCCGGCAGGCGCCGGCGCAACCGCCTGCACATGCCCGGGCGAGGGTTTCATCGGCTGCATGCCGCAGCCGGCGATGAGCAGACCAGCCGCAAATGTCAGCCCAACTTTAAGATTCATGCCGCTCGCCATTGATATGTATATAGATTCCCCATTTGGATTATATAGCACAACGGTGTTAGTGCAACCTGCCTGTTGAACTGTCTGCCGCGCTGTGTTTAGGCGGCGCGGCTTTCGCGCTCGAATCAGAAAAAAACTACTGGTGGTTCTGGCTGCGCATGCGATCCACGCTGCGATAATACGGACCGAACTGCCGGTAGACCGGAGGCAGGTCCTTGATGCCCTGAGTTACTTCGGCGAGCGTCGGGTAGAGTCCGTAGGCGAGACGATAGTGCTGCTGCTCGTTGATCTTGACGCCGTAAACGTAGAAGTCCGGCAGCTTGAGATTTCTTGCCGAGGCGCGTGCGAGCAGTTCCTCGATGCGGCGCACGTCGTGCGTGCCGGCGGTGACCAGTTGAATCGAATAATGATCGCCGGGCGCGCTCTTCAGCCATTCCTGGGTGGCGGCGAAGCGCGCTCGCGTGAGATTGCCCGTTGGCGGCGCCGGCGGCACGTAGTTCTTCGAGCCCGGCTTGGCGCCGGCGGGCGTGTCGGGGCCGGTCAAGGCCATCGCAGCGGCAGGCGCGGCGCCAGCGGCCGCGGCCTGGGCTACCGCAGGTTGCGCGCTCGGCACTGTCTGGGCCGCAGCCACCGGCGTCGCAACCGCCGTGGCCGCAGCCGTTGCGGGCGTCAACGGCGTCACGCCGGCCGGGGCCGTTGCGGGCGTCGTGCGGGTTTGGACTGGCGCAATCGCAGCGCTTGGGGGTTCGATCACCGGCGCCGATGGTGACAGCAGGTAATGCAGGCCCAACCCCAAGGCCAGACCCGCCGCCACCCCGCCCGCTGCCAGACCGATCTTGGTCTTGCTCATCGGGGGGTGGTAGAACTCGGAATCGCGGATGGCGCGATTGACGTGCCTGGCGGTGATGCCGTGCTCGTTGTCGGCGAAGGCGGCGAGCAGCGACTTGTCGGCGAGAATGTTGACGCGCCTCGTCAGGCCCTCCGAGGCCTTGACCATCCGGCGCACTGCGCCGGGAGCGAACACGTTCGGCCCGCGGTAGCCGGCCGCGCGCATGCGGAAGTCGAGATAGGCTTCGACATCGGAGCGCAACAGCGGCTCCAGGCGGAAGCTGTGGGTGATGCGCTCCTTCAATTGGCGCATGTGTGGCAGGCTCAGATGCTCGTCCAGTTCGGGCTGGCCGAAGAGCACGATCTGCAGCAGTTTCGAGCTGCTGGTCTCCAGGTTGGACAGCAGCCGGATCTGTTCCAGCGTTTCCTGCGGCATGGCGTGGGCTTCGTCGATCAGCACCACCACGCGCCGGTCCTGGCCGTAGAGTTTTATCAGGTGATCTTGCACCATGCGCAGCAGCAGCGATTGGCGTTCGTTGCCGACTTCGATTTTCAGTTCGTCGGCGATGGCGTAGAGGATTTCCTCGCGCGCGAGCGAGGGGTTGGACAGCAATATGGTGTCGACGTGCCCGGGCAGCCGCTCCATCAGCACCCGGCACAGCATGGTCTTGCCGCTGCCCACCTCGCCCGACACTTTGACGATGCCCTCGTCGTGAGTGATGGCGTAGAGCAGCGCCTCCAGCGTCGCGCCGCGGTTGGCGCCGCCGAAGAAAAAATCGGTGTGCGGGGTGATGCGAAACGGCGGTTCGTCCAGGCCGAAGTGATTGAGATACATGGCGTCGTCTACTTCTTGTCCGGGTGTTCCATGCGCGAGTACAGGGTGGTGCGGTTGATGCCGAGCATCTTCGCCGCCTGGCTGACGTTGCCGTGGGTGAGGCGCATGGCGGCCTCGATATAGCCCTGTTCCCACGCCCTGAGCATGTCATCGAGATTGAACTGGCGCTCGCGCTGCAGGTGACGCTGCGCCTGCTCGATCAGCGCCTGCGGATCGCCCGGCGGCCCGGGTTCCGCGGCCGCCCCCGACCGCGTTTCGGATTCGAGTTCAGGTTCGAGTTCCAGCGGCGAGAGTTTCTGCCCCGGGTATTTGGTGGTGAGGCGGATGACGATGTTTTTCAACTCGCGCACATTGCCCGGGAAGCGGTATTCGCGCCATAGGGCGGTTGCGCCGTCGTCCAGCGTGAACGGCGCGAGCTTGGCCCGCTCGGCGTAGAAGCGGCTGAAATGCGCCAGCAGCAGCATCTTGTCCTCGCCCATTTCGCGCAGCGGCGGGACGCTGATCGAAAACACCGACAGGCGGTGATACAGGTCGGCACGGAAGCGCCCGTTCTTTATTTCCTGGCGCAGGTCGCGGTTGGTGGCGGCGATCACGCGCGCGTGGGAAATGCGCTGCTGGGTCTCGCCGACGCGCTGGAATTCGCCGTTCTCGAGCACGCGCAGCAGCTTCGCCTGCAGTTCCAGCGGCAGTTCGCCGATCTCGTCCAGGAACAGCGTGCCTTCCTGGGCGTCCTCGAAATAGCCGGACTTGTTGGCGCTGGCGCCGGTGAACGCGCCCTTGGAGTAACCGAACAATGTAGGCTCGACCAGCGTGGGGGCAATGGCGGCGCAGTTGAGTGCGAACCAGGGCTTGTCCTTGCGCCACGACAGGCGGTGCAGACAGTCGGCGACCACTTCCTTGCCGCTGCCCGATTCGCCCTCGATCAGCGCCGGGAAGGGCGAGTCGGCGTACTGACTGATCTGGCTTTTCAGCTGTTCCAGCACCGGGCTTCCGCCGATCAGCAACTCGCCCTCGGTCTCGGCGCCGCCCGCGATCTCCGCGGTGCGGAACTGCAGCGCGTGCAGCAGGAGTTTTTTCAGACTCTCGGTATTGCAGGGCTTGGCCACGAAATCGGTCGCGCCGAGGGTGCGCGCGTGGCGCGCATTGGCGGCATCGTTCTGGCCCGAAAGCACCAGTATTTTCATCGCCGGGGAGTGCGCGAGCAGTTCGGCGACGAGCTGGAAGCCCTCGTCCGGCCGGTGCGGCACGGGCGGCAATCCCAGGTCGACCAGCGCGAGTTGCGGCGGCGTGTCCAGGCCGCGCACCAGGCTCACCGCGCGGCTGCGCGAGTCGCTCACCATCACATCGAAGTCCTTGCCCAGGGCGTAGGCGAGGGTGTCGATGATGAGCGGGTCGTCGTCGACGATCAGCAGGCTGGGCTTGTCAGCCATGGGCGTCGCTTTCGATGCATTTGAGGAAGGCTTGCTCCATCGAGTCCTCGGCGTACCCCAAGGTGGGAGACCGAAGGTCGGGACCACCCGAAGAGGTGGTGGGAGACCTAAGGTCGGGACCACCCGAAGAGGTGGGTACTTTCCCGTCTCCCGTCGAGCGAGACCGAGGAAGCGGGATCGAGACCTGCGGGGCGTAGCTTTGCATCAGGGCGCGCGGGCTGCCGGAAAAGCGCAGCCGGCCCCGGTGCAGCACCACCATATGCTCGCAAATTTCCTCGACGTCGGACAGGGCGTGGGAAGTGAAGAACAAGGTACGGCCGTGCTCGCGCAAATTCCGCAGCAGCTGTTTGACGCGGGCGCGCGCCAGGGGATCGAGCCCGCTCATCGGTTCATCCAGAATCAGCAGGTCGGGTTCCGCCAGCAGGCAAGCCGCCAGCCCCAGCTTTTGCGTCATGCCTTTCGAATACGAGCGCACCGGCTGCTCCAGCGCCGCCGCGTCCAGATCGAGCGCGGCGAACATGGCGCGCACCTTGTCTTCCCCGGCAACGCGCGCGTCCAGCGTGAGCATATAGGTGAGGAAGTCGCGGCCGGTGAGGAAATAAGGCGGCATGAACCGCTCCGGCAGGAAGGCCAGCCGCGCGCGGGCGCGGCTATCGGTATGCCGGGTGCCGAATATCTCGATCCGGCCGTCGTCGACGTGGCAGAAGTCGAGCAGGCATTTGATCAGCGTGGTCTTGCCGGCGCCATTGATGCCGACCAGGCCGAAGGTCATTCCAGCGGCGATCTCGAGGTCTATCCCCTGCAGCACCGCCTGGCGGCCATAGTTTTTACTGACCTGGTCAAAGCGGACAGCCGACTGCGTCATTGGATGCGCTAATCTGTGTAAAGCAATTACTATAACAGGCTAAATGAGGCAATGTGGCTGCGGTCGCCGGCGCAGTTCACCGAAACGCGCTGTGGTACCAGTCTGGTAGAATGCGCACCTTGCGCTTTTTGCTAACGCCATTCCGTGCCGACGAAACCTGCAACAGACAATCTGGTCGAGGTCGATAACGTAAACTTCGCCTACGACAGCCGCCAGATCCTCAAGGGCGTCAACCTTGCCATCCGGCGCGGCCAGGTGGTGGCCATCATGGGCCTGTCCGGCTGCGGCAAGACCACGCTGCTGCGCCTGATCGGCGGCGCGCTGCGTCCCGCCGGGGGCGAGGTGCGCGTCGGCGGCAGGGCGGTGGCCAAGCTGAGTCACGACGAACTGTTCGTGCTGCGCCGCAAGATGGGGATGCTGTTCCAGTTCGGGGCGCTGTTTACCGACATGTCGTGCTACGACAACGTCGCTTTCCAGATGCGCGAGCACACCGATTTGCCGGAGGAGCTGATCGACGATCTGGTGCTGATGAAGCTGCAGGCGGTGGGCCTGCGCGGCGCGCACCGGCTCATGCCGTCGGAGCTCTCGGGCGGGATGGCAAGACGCGTGGCGCTGGCGCGCACTACGGCGCTCGACCCCATGTTGATCATGTACGACGAGCCCTTCGCCGGTCTGGACCCCGTTTCCATGGGCGTCATCGGCCAGTTGATCCGGCGTTTGAACGATTCCCTCGGCGCCACGTCCATCATTGTCACTCACGATGTGGCCGAGGCGTTGCAGCTCGTGGACTATGTTTACTTCATGTCCGATGGCATGATCGTCACGCAGGGGACTCCCGACGAACTGCGCGCCTCGGATAAGCCGTTTGTGCATCAGTTTGTTCATGGAGAAATGGACGGGCCGCTGCCGTTCCATTATCCAGCCGAAGACTACGGGCGCGACCTGCACTCCGGGAAAGACTGATGACCGCAGTGATCAGCTTTCTCGAGCACCTGGGCGGGCGCGCCACCGGCGCCATCCACCGCCTCGGATTCGCCAGCCGCTTTCTCCTGCTGACGCTGCAGAATTCCGGCATGTGCTTTCGCCGCTTCTCGCTGATCGTGCGCGAGATCTATTTCGCCGGTGTGCTGTCGTTGATCATCATCCTGGTGTCGGGCCTGTTCGTCGGCATGGTGCTGGGCCTGCAGGGCTATGACACCCTGGTGCGCTACGGCTCCTCCTCGGCGCTGGGCGTGCTGGTGGCGCTGTCGCTGGTGCGCGAACTCGGGCCGGTGGTGGCGGGACTCCTGTTCGCCAGCCGCGCCGGCTCGGCCATCACTGCGGAAATCGGCCTGATGAAGGCCACCGAGCAGCTGGCGGCGATGGAGATGATGGCGGTGGACCCGATCGCGCGCGTAATCGCGCCGCGCTTCTGGGCCGGCGTGATCTCGATGCCGCTGTTGGCAGCGATGTTTTCCGCGATGGGCGTATTCGGCGGCTATCTGGTCGGCGTGCGCCTGATCGGGGTCGATGAAGGTTCATTCTGGTCGCAGATGCAGGCTGCGGTCGACTTCCAGGAGGACATTCTCAACGGCGTGATCAAGAGCGTGGTGTTCGGCGTCGCGGTTAGCTGGATCGCGGTGTTCGAGGGCTACGACGCTCCACCCACCGCCGAGGGCGTATCGGGGGCGACCACGCGCACGGTGGTGACCTCGTCGCTGTCGATACTCGCGCTGGATTTCATGCTGACTGCATTCATGTTTCGAGGGGCGTAAAGATGATGAAGCGTAAGGCACTGGACCTGTGGGTGGGCGTGTTTGTCGCCATCGGCTTGGGCGCGCTCTTGTTCCTGGCGCTGAAGGTGGGCAATCTTGCATCCTTCTCCGCCGCCGAAACCTATCTAGTCAAGGCGAATTTTGATAACATTGGCGGGTTGAAGAAGCGGGCGCCGGTGAAAAGCGCGGGGGTGGTGGTCGGGCGGGTCGAGGACGTTGTCTTCGACACTGAAGCGTACGAAGCGACGGTTACGTTCTCGATCGACAAGCGCTACGAGTTTCCGAAAGACACCTCGGCGAAAATACTGACCTCGGGCCTGCTCGGCGAGCAGTACATAGGCCTCGCGGCCGGTGGCGACACGGCGAAGCTGAAGGGCGGCGACAAGCTCAAGATGACCCAGTCCGCGGTGGTGCTGGAGAACCTGATCAGCCAGTTCCTGTTCAACAAGGCGGCAGACGGCAACAAGGACAATAAGTAATAAGGATGACGATCATGCTGCGGCGTATTCTCGGATTGTTGTTATTGCTCACCGCCCTGGGCGGCTGTGCCACGACCGGCGGTAATTCCCACGACCCGCTGGAGGGCTACAACCGCGCCATGTTCGGCTTCAACGAAGGCGTGGACAAGGCCATCGTCAAGCCGGTGGCCAGCGGCTACAAGACGGTGATGCCGGAGTTTGCCCGCACCGGCGTGACCAATTTCTTCGCCAACCTGGGCGACCTCTGGATCGGCATCAACAATATCCTCCAAGGCAAGGTCGGCGCCGGAGTCAGCGATTTCGGCCGTTTTGCGATGAACACTACCGTCGGCATCCTGGGTTTGTTCGATGTCGCCAGCAACGCCGGGATGGAGAAGCACAACGAGGATTTCGGCCAGACCCTGGGCCGCTGGGGCGTGGGCAGCGGAGCCTACGTGGTGCTGCCACTCCTCGGGCCGAGTAGCGTGCGCGACGGTTTCAGCCGCCTGGCCGTCGACTGGCATGGCGACCCGCTCTGGTATGTGGGCAACATTCCCACGCGCAACGAGCTGATCGGCGTGCGCGCCGTCGATGACCGCGCCAACCTGCTCGATCTCAGCCGCCTGGCCGAGGAGGCGGCGCTGGACCACTATGCCTACGTGCGCGACGCGTTCCTGCAGCGCCGCCGCAGCCTGATCTACGACGGCAACGCGCCGCCCGAGCCGGAACCGGCCAAGACTTCGGAATCCGGGGACAGCGAGGATGCGGCAGCGCGCGCCGGGACCGAGCTGCCGCCGGCGCAGATCATCACCCAGTGGGGCGGGCGGGTCATCACGGCTGCGGACGAGGAACTTACACCGGCAAAGGAGTTCTCCGAGGCAAAGGCGCAGCCGGTCGCCGCCAGGCCGGAGGCGGCCGGCGTGACCGGGTCCGTTTACGAACCCAGAATCCCCTTCAATTACGACGCGCTACTCGCCGTTTCGGGCGAGGCGCGTAGCGGGTTGGCGCGAACCAGCCTGAGGCCATGATGAGATTGTTTTTCGCATTGTGTTTTTCCTTGTTCGCGGCCGCGGTTTCGGCGCAGAATCTCGCGCCCGATGCGCAGGTAAAAAAAATTACCGACGAAGTCATCGGCGTCATCAAGCAGGATAAGGACATCCGCGCCGGCAATCAGAAAAAGATCAATGAGCTGGTCGATGCCAAGGTGCTGCCGCATTTCAGCTTCAGCCGCATGACCGCGCTCGCCGTCGGGCGCAACTGGCCGAAGGCGAGTGCGGAGCAGCAGAAGATACTGACCAGCGAATTCCGCACCTTGCTGGTGCGCACCTACTCGACCGCGCTGTCCAGCTACAAGAATCAGGTGATCGAGTTCAAGCCGCTGCGCGCTGCCGCGGGAGACGCCGACGTCACGGTCCGGACCCAGGTCAAGCAGCCGGGTACCGAGCCGATCAGCATCGATTACAGCATGGAGAAAACCCCCAGTGGCTGGAAGGTGTATGACGTCGTGGTTGGCGGCGTAAGCCTGGTGACCAACTATCGCGAGACCTTCAATGCCGAGATTCGCGACGGCGGCGTGGATGGTCTGATCAAGTCTCTCGCCAGCAAGAACCGCTCCCTGGAAGTCCAGGCCAGCTCCAAGCCCAAGTGATCACCCAAGAAGGCGACCGCCTGCTCCTCGAAGGCCCGGTCACGATCGGCACTGTCTCCGCGCTTCTGGCGCAGAGCCGCGCGCTGCTCGCGCCGGGCGTGGCGGTGCTCGATTTCCAGGGCGTCACCGAGGTGGACTCGGCGGCGGTGGCGCTGGCCCTGGAGTGCCTGCGCGAGGCGCGCCGGCGCAAGCTCACGCTGTCGCTTGCCAACCTTCCTGAGGCGATGCAGCACCTTGCCCAACTCTACGCCGTATCCGAGCTGCTGCAGGCTGCCCCGGCCTGATTTTCTCCCCGCCGTGACGCGGCGCCGCAGATGACCCCCGCGATGCAGATCCGGCAGGTGCACAAGCGTTTCGGCGCGGTCCAGGCGCTGGCGGGCATCGACCTGGAAGTGGCGCCGGGGGAATTCTTCGGCCTGCTCGGCCCCAATGGCGCAGGCAAGACCACGCTCATCAACATTCTTGCCGGACTGGCGCGCGCCGACAGCGGCAGCGTGCGCGTGATGGGATACGATGTGGTCGCCGAATACCGCGACTCGCGCCGGGCGCTGGGCGTGGTGCCGCAGGAACTGGTGTTCGACCCTTTTTTCAGCGTGCGCGAAACATTGCGCATCCAGTCGGGCTATTTCGGCCTGAAGCACAACGACGCCTGGATCGATGAGGTCATGCACCACCTGGACCTGACCGGCAAAGCCGACGCCAATATGCGCTCGCTCTCCGGCGGCATGAAGCGGCGCGTGCTGGTGGCGCAGGCGCTGGTGCACAAGCCGCCGGTGATCGTGCTGGACGAGCCCACCGCCGGCGTGGACGTGGAACTGCGCCAGGGACTGTGGGAGTTCGTGCGTGGCCTCAACCGCGACGGCCACACCATCGTGTTGACCACGCATTACCTGGAAGAGGCCGAGGCCTTGTGCGCGCGCATCGCCATGTTGAAGCAGGGGCGCATCGTCGCGCTCGACACCACCAGTAATCTGGTCAACCGACTCGACAGCCTGTATCTGAAGCTGCGCATCGCCGGTGCGGCGCTGCCGGCGGCGCTGGCGGCGCGGGTGCGCGACAGCCGTGACGCGGTGCATACCCTGCGCTTGCGCAGTTACGCCGAGGTCGAAGGCGTGCTCGCCCAGGTGCGCGAGGCAGGCGCGCGGATCGAGGAACTGGAGTTGTTGCAGCCCGATCTGGAAGATGTATTTGTGCAGATCATGCATCGGGCATGATGGACGATGAGTAACGGGGAACCGGTAACGGGTAACGCGGGGCGGGAATACTTGTCCGTCCCCCGTTTGCCGCATTTCGTCGCGACTGCCATGAGCGGTTTCAGCACGCTGCTGTACAAGGAGATCCTGCGCTTCTGGAAAGTCGCCTTCCAGACCATCGGTGCGCCGGTGCTGATCACGCTCCTCTACCTGCTCATCTTCTCGCACGTGATGCAGGGGCAGGCGCGGGTGTACGGTGCGGTGCCTTACTCCGCCTTTCTGGTGCCGGGCCTGGTGATGATGGCGGTGCTGCAAAACGCGTTTGCCAACAGCTCTTCGAGTCTGATCCAGTCCAAGATCACCGGCAACATAATCTTCGTGCTGCTGCCGCCGCTGTCGTACTGGGAATTCTTCGCCGCCTACGTGCTCGCTTCGGTGGTGCGCGGCATGGCCGTCGGCGCCGGGGTGCTGCTGGTATCTCTCGGTTTCGTCGACCTTTCTTTCGAGCACCCCCTGTGGATAATCGCATTCGGCGTCGCCGGCAGCGCCATTCTGGGCACGCTCGGACTGATCGCCGGCATCTGGGCCGAAAAATTCGACCAGGTGGCGGCGTTCCAGAGTTTTCTCATCATGCCGCTCACGTTCCTGTCGGGGGTGTTCTACTCGATCCACTCGCTGCCGTCCTTTTGGCAGGGGCTGTCGCAATTCAACCCCTTTTTCTACATGATCGACGGTTTTCGTTACGGCTTTTTCGGCGTGTCCGATATCAATCCGGCGTTGAGCCTTGGCATTGCTGCCGCCAGCCTGCTCATGCTCACCGCCGTCACCCTCGCGCTGCTCAAGCGCGGTTATAAACTACGTCACTGAAAGGGCGCCAATGGTTACAGCGGAAGACGTCAAGACTTACATCGAGCGCGGCCTGCCCTGCGAGCATATCGAGCTCGCCGGCGACGGCCAGCATTTCCAGGCGCTGATCGTCTCCGCCGAGTTTCGCGGCAAGAGCCGGGTCGAGCGGCACCAGCGCGTGTATCAGGCCCTGGGCGAGCGCATGCGCGAGGAAGTTCACGCGCTGTCGATGCAGACCCTCACTCCGGAGGAGTGGCGTGAACAGTCCGGAGGAGTGGCGTGAACAGCCTGCCTGAAGAACGCAGGCGTGGATAAACTGCTGATCCACGGCGGCGTGCCGCTCGCCGGTGAGGTACGCATCTCCGGAGCCAAGAACGCGGCGCTGCCGATCATGTGCGCGGCGCTGCTCTCGGCCGCGCCGCTGCGGCTCGCCAACGTGCCGCATCTCCGGGACGTCACCACCTTGCTCAATCTGCTCGGCGGCATGGGCGTCGCGGTGTCGCTCGATGAGAAGCTCGGCCTGGAACTCGACGCCAGCCGCCTGCACACGCCGCTTGCGCCCTACGAACTGGTCAAGACCATGCGCGCCTCCATCCTGGTGCTGGGGCCGCTGTTGGCGCGCTGCGGCGAGGCGCGCGTATCCTTGCCCGGCGGCTGCGCCATCGGCCAGCGCCCGGTAGACCTGCACCTCAAGGGCCTGCAGGCCATGGGCGCGGAAATTCGCGTCGAGCACGGCTACATCATTGCGCGCTCGGAGCGCCTGAAGGGCGCGCGCATCGCGAGCGATCTGGTGACCGTCACCGGCACCGAGAACCTGATGATGGCGGCCTGCCTGGCCGAAGGCACCACCGTAATCGAGAACGCGGCGCGCGAGCCCGAAGTCGTCGATCTCGCGAACTGCCTCAAGGCGATGGGCGCGAACATTGAGGGCGCCGGCAGCGACATGATTACCATCGAGGGCGTGAGTGCGCTCGCGGGCGCCGAGCACCGCATCATGCCCGACCGCATAGAGACCGGCACCTTCCTCGTGGCCGCCGCCGCGGCCGGGGGATCGGTACGGCTCTGGAACACCAGTGCGCGCATACTCGAAGCGGTGGTGGAAAAGCTGCGCGAGGCCGGCGCGAAGATTACGGCGGAGGATGACGCCATCGTCCTTGAGATGGACGGTCCGCCCCTGAGCGTCAATCTGCGCACTGCGCCTTACCCGGCGTTCCCTACCGACATGCAGGCGCAATTCATGGCGCTCGACTGCATCGCGCGCGGCACGGCGGTATTGACCGAAACCATTTTCGAGAACCGCTTCATGCACGCGCTCGAGTTGCAGCGCCTGGGCGCCGACATCGAGATCTCCGGCAACGCGGCCGTGGTCAAGGGCGTGGCGCAGCTCGACGGCGCCACGGTGATGGCGACCGATCTGCGGGCCTCCGCCAGCCTGGTGATCGCCGGGCTGGTGGCCAAGGGGGAAACCGTGGTCGAGCGCATCTACCACCTGGACCGCGGCTACGAGTGCATTGAGGAGAAGCTGTCCCAGCTCGGCGCTCGCATCAAGCGGGTTCACTAGAAGACACTTTCAGACACTTTCACCGCAAAGTACGCGGTAAAATCGGTTATTTCATCAGACATCACCTGTGTCCCAAATCACCATAGCCCTGTCCAAGGGTCGAATTTTCGAGGAAACCCTACCGCTGCTGAAGGCGGCAGGCGTGGTGCCGCGCGACGATCCGGAAACTTCGCGCAAGCTGATCATCGCCACCAGTCGGCCGGAGGTGCGCCTGATCATCGTGCGCGCTTCCGATACCCCGACCTATGTGCAGTACGGCGCCGCCGACATGGGCATCGCCGGCAAGGACGTGCTGCTCGAGCATGGCGGGGAGGGGCTGTACCAGACGCTTGACCT